>OATA01000112.1_pt1 | contig 118940 bp, 111 predicted proteins | sample 1516451 | NCBI WGS metagenome assembly OATA01 (sample SAMEA2579905, study PRJEB22360) | human gut metagenome | biome: human gut; feature: human-associated habitat; material: faeces | place: Denmark | collected 2008/2010 | reverse complement strand
TGCCAGTCAGTAGTCTTATTGTACTCTGAGGTATTTTCAATTTTCAACATCCACGTTTTTTATTATACAGGAAGCTCCTTAAATTCACTTTCCGTTTTTATTTTACCATTCTCATATTCTTTTCGCAATAGATAGCCTATCGTATTCTCATACTTACGCTTATATACATACTTATGCAACCAATTATTTAATTGACGATCATAAAATGTATTATACTGAATTTCTATTGGATAATGATAATTACTTGCTTGGTAATAAACATGTACACCTCTATAAGCATCATCATTTGCTTTCCCTTTTGACATATCTGCAATTCGAATATGTTCATATGATTTCAATTTTAATATTTCTTCTTTTTACCCGATAATCTGTTGCAATATTATATAATAAATTATAAACTATCATACCATTCATTCACACAAATTAATTCCTGAAACAAACTGTTTTTCTCAAAATAGTGAAGATTCTTTTTTAAATTTATTCCTAATTTTGATTGGTATGAAAGTTTATACAAAATTTCTAATGATAAACCATCCTTTTTCAAAATCTGATTTGCTGTATACATAACACTTTTCCTCTCCCCAAATCTTTTTATTCATATCTAAGCTAAAAATTTTTTGATTTTATTTTTTATTCCTACTACTTTTAAAAAAAAACTATTTTCATATGCTTTATTTTTAACTTCTTTTTCATCTTCTCTAATTTTAGGTATTAGAGCATTCCAAAACCATTCTTTAGTATAATCCGCTTTCCATTTAACTACATTATCAAAATACTCCATACAATTATAAGAAGTATCTTTGTATCCTGGAATCCAAAAAACATTTACAGTATCATTGTACAAAAATTCCACTCTAATCTCAGCATGTATAATACCTTTATCTTTATTTCCATAAAAATATGGAGATAGATAAAAGAAATCAATGACCGATTTATTATCAAATATATTCCATTCCTCATCTCCATTTTCATTATAGCTATAGCAATCATGCTTTTGTGCAAACTCAATTATTCTAAACCATTGCTCTTTTGAAACGTTTGCAATTAAGTATTTTCCATTCTTCTCTGCTAAACCTTCTGTCCCCATAATCTTGTTAATTTCAATTTGTGCTTCTTTATAGACATTATGCAGATCATTAAAAAGGCAATATAAATGGTATGCAGAATATGCATTTATTTTCATTCTAATATTTTCAATTTCAATCCAACTATCATCATCTAATGTTTCTCTTCCAATAATATGCTTATTTTGAAATACCTCTTTTGTAACAAAATAATCTTTAAGTAATTTTTCTTGATCTATAGAAATAATTGCGCCTTCAATATTGTATTTTCTAAATTCCACTACGCATGAAAGTTTCTCTTTATAACTTTTTGGAATAAAAGCAAATAAACTAACATCCCCAAATCCCTTTTTCCACGTATAATATTCCTTCGTATTATAGATATTTTCTTGTGATAATTCGTTTGTCTTAGAAATAATACTTTCCCAAGACAATCTTCCCGTTTCGAAAACCATATTTACATATCCATAAATTTTCGTTAATAACTTCGGATTATTTTTACTTTTTGTTTCTATCTCAGTAATTAATTTTTCAAAATTAATTACATTATTTTTTATAGTAAACTTTTTCGTTGTTTTTATATCTATTTCATTATTGTCGTTCCGATATTTATGAGGATCATCATTCAATATCAGAATATACAATTCATCTATATCTTTATACAATTTATTTTTTACAAATTTCTCTGTGGTACCTTCAATTTTACTTCTACGTACTGTTGATGTAACTTGATAAGCAACTTTATTTTTCTTGTCCACCAAATCAATGGCAACATAATGTGGCTTCCCTTGCACACCAATTGTAACAAGTTCATATCCATATAATGTATTTAGAATTTTTCCAAAAATTTCTTCGCAGATAACATTAATATCACAAAGATTTAATTTATTGCTATTTTTTATTCCTTCTGAAATCAATTTTAACCGATTAGCCACTCTTTCAATTGTAATATCCCCATCAGTTAAAAATTCGTTTGTATATCTTATCATTATTTTTCCCTTTCTTATTTTCACTTAACTCTTTTCACAAATTAAATATGTAATTTCGCTTACAATCATAACTTGCTTTTGACATTACAATTATAATCTAATATTTATTTTAGACTATAAATTCTTGTCCTATTTATATTCTTATTCTGTCATTTTATTTATTCAAGTCAACTTATACTATATTTTCAATACTCATTTTATCTACCATAGCCAATATATACGACAAAAAAATAGACTGGTACACATACATCTATGTATCAGCCTACTTTTTATCACCTATAATTTCTTTTCATATGTATTATCCGCTACCATTTGTAATTCTGTCATATCTTCAATATCATATGTGACTTTCTCTTGATTTTCCTCTGTAAATGTTGATGAACCACCGATACCAAAGTATTTTTCAAAAAATGCTTTTAATCTATCAATAACATTTTGTTTCTTTTTTGTTCTCCCTCCTCCACCAAAACGTGATATTGGCGGCATCAATTTGTCAATATCTGTTCCTACTGTTTTAATTTCTCCGTCTCTAAACGCATTTTCCATAAACTTGCGAGTATCTTCTGGTTTTAATCTTTCTTCTGTGATAATTGTATCAAGATCTTGTTTCCGTTGTTTTGCAACATAGCTGTGCCACTCATCCATAACATCATCTACATCATTGATTCCCGAAATAAAGTTCTCAATCAATTGTTTCTTACTGCGTAGTTCTGGACTTGCATCTATTGCCTTATTAATTGTTATCAAAACTTCTTTATCTTTACAATGTGTATCATGATATTTCTTGACAAGCATAAGAATATAGTCGATATTAATCTCAATCTGTTTGATCAATTCAATCTCAAACACTACATCATCTGTAATATCTGTACTTTCCTGACGTTTCCTCTTCCACTCATCTCTTAAATCCTGATAACGTCCTAGATAATCTTGTAAATCACGTTCTGAAATTAACTCATTTCCTTTAAATTCGTCAAATGACAACAGTAGATTTCTCATACGTAAAATTGCACCAAATAATGCAATAAAATCTTTCTGATTTTGTTCTCCAATAATCTGTGGTTCTGATAATGGAAAATCATTATTTAAATTTTCTATCATTTCCATATATCCTGGCATCGGTTTACCATCTACAGATTCATAACCATAATAATAATCTTTGAAACTTTTCAATAATACAATTCCTCCAGCATTTTTATCACCAAATAATGAAATCGCACTATCTACTCTTTTTTGCAGATTCCGAAAACACACAATATTTCCAAATGTCTTTATAGAATTCAAAATTCGATTTGTACGTGAAAATGCCTGTATCAAACCATGCATTTTTAGATTTTTATCTACCCAAAGTGTATTTAACGTTGTTGCATCGAAACCTGTAAGGAACATATTTACTACAATTAAAATATCTAATTCCTTATTTTTCATACGTAACGATACATCTTTATAATAATTTTGGAACTTGTCACTCGATGTATCATAATTCGTCTGAAATATTTTATTATAATCATCTATAGCTTGTTCCAAGAAATCTCTAGATGATTGGTCAAGTGCAGAAGTATCTTCTGAATTTTCTTCATATAAAATTCCATCGGATTCTTCTTCATTTGCAGCATAACTAAAAATCGTCGCCACTCGTAATCTTTTTGTTGGATCTTCTTTCATTTGCTTTTTAAATTCTTGGTAATACAATTTTGCCATTGGTACACTTGATACTGCAAATATAGAATTAAATCCACTAATTCTCTGTTTTTCCTTAATTTCTTCTACCTCATCACGCTTAGCAGAGGCTACTTCTTCCACATTCATCAGTCTATTATATATGTATGTTTTATCTCCACGGTAGGTCTTCTGATCAAAATGTTCCAGTATATATTGTGTAACAAGCTGAATACGTTCCTGTGCCATCATAACTTTTTCACGATTAATGTCCCATACCATTTCATCTGTAATTTCTTCATCCATATCCATGGTTTTAATATAGTCTACTCGAAATGGAAGAACATTTTTATCATTAATCGCATCAACGATTGTATAACTATGAAGTTGATCTCCAAACGTCTGTGCCGTTGTGAAAAATCCTGTACTCTTTGCTTTTCCGGAATTAACCGAAAATATTGGTGTACCTGTAAACCCGAACAAATGATACCTTTTAAAATTTTTTACAATTGCTGTATGCATATCTCCAAACTGACTTCGATGGCATTCATCAAAGATAATGACTATATGTTCTTTATATACTTCATGATCTGGATTCTTTTTTATAAAGGTTGCTAATTTTTGAATCGTTGTAATTATAATACTAGTATTCGGATCTTCCAGTTGACGTTTTAATATTCTAGTTGATGTATTACTATTCGCAGCTCCCTTTTCAAATCGATCATATTCCTTCATTGTCTGATAATCTAAATCCTTACGATCCACTACAAATAATACTTTATCAATATATGGAAGCTTTGTTGCCAATCTGGCGGTTTTGAAAGATGTCAATGTCTTACCTGATCCTGTTGTATGCCAAATGTATCCACCGCCTTCTATACTTCCATATTTTTTATAATTATTCGCTATTTCAATACGATTAAGGATGCGTTCCGTTGCTGTAATCTGATATGGACGCATTACCATTAACATATTTTCGGATGTAAAAATACAATATTTTGTAAGGATATTTAAAATTGTATGTTTTGCAAAGAATGTTTTCGTAAAATCAACAAGATCCGTAATCACCCGATTATTAGCATCCGCCCAAAAACATGTAAACTCAAAACTATTGCTAGTTTTGGTTCTGCTTGCACCTCTTTTTTCTTGTTCTTTTTGTGCATTCTGTCTTGTACTATTCGAATAATATTTTGTATTTGTACCATTAGAAATCACAAAAATCTGAACATACTCATATAATCCACTTCCAGCTCCAAAAGATTCTCTCTGATAACGATTGATCTGATTAAATGCCTCTCTAATTTTTACGCCTCTTCGCTTTAGTTCAATATGAATCAATGGAAATCCATTTACTAAAATTGTTACATCATATCGGTTATTATGTTTGGCTCCTTCTTCCATTCCAATCTTATACTGGTTTATAACCTGCAGCTTATTATTGTGGATATTTGTTTTATCTATGAGCATTATATTTTTAGTTGAACCATTATCGCGAATCAACACTTGAACATTATCTTCTTGAATCTTACGTGTTTTCTCTACAATATGCTCATTTGGATTCGCAATATTATCTTTGAAAAACTGCTGCCATTCTGTATCAGAAAAATGATAATCATTTAATTCCTCTAGTTTATTACGAAGATTTAAAATCAAGTCATTTTCTGTATGAATTGATAAATATTCATATCCTTGTTCACATAACATTCGAATAAATTCTTGTTCCAGTTCAGCCTCACTTTGATAACTGTCCGAACGTTTTTTAACTGGTTCATATTCTGTAACAACCGTATTTTCTGATGTTTCAGCTACAATATTAAAATATGGCACATACTCATCTCCTTACTTTTGCAATTCTTTAAAGGTTAGCAGTTTATCTCGATAATATTCATATTGTTTTTTACGTGCTTCTATTTCAGCCGGAAGTCCTATGGATAAATCATTACAAATGCTGTCAAAACGATCTAAAATATCTGTAATCTTTTGTTGTTCCTCTATTGTTGGAATAGCTATTGAAATATTTAAAATATCATTTTTTCGCAAGTTTGTTTGATCTGCTCCATTATCGTATCTTAAAAGTTGTCTGTTTCGATTTAAAACATAATACAAATATTTGGTACTTATTAAATGTGTTCTATTTACAGTAAAAGCTCCAATTCGTTGATTTAATGTATACTTGTCATTTTCCTCTACCAAATAACATTTTGCTAATGCACGCCCATTTGGTAAATCACTCATGACCATAAGAATATCATTTTTATACAATGGACAAATCTGTTGATCTGAATATTTTTTTACTTCTCCATTTGTAGATACAAATTTGGAATTTACAACAATATATTTTCCGTTGTCAATAATATTTTTTTCGTGTCCTTTTCCATTTCTGAAATCAACGATATCATCTAATTTTACAACAGCATATCCAAAAACATATTGTAAAAGTTTAATTACATTCAGCTCTGTCTGTCTGTCTGTCTGTCTGTCTGTCTGTCTGTCTGTCTGTCTGTCTGTCTGTCTGTCACAATCGTGTTACCTTTTTCTGCGAATGTCAAGAGTAAATCGCGATAATATTCATATTGTTTTTGTCTTGCTTTGATTTCAGCTGGTAAACCTATATTTAGATCATTACAAATAGATTCAAAATTATCTAATACTTTAACTAATCTTTTTTGTATATCCTTAGGTGGAACAGGAACCTTATATGCTAATACTTTTTGAAAATCTAAAGAATCTACTGTTCCGCCCTGTTTTTTTGTTTTTAATAAAATATCTTTTCCTTTACCTTGTATCACATGAAAAGCATATCTTGGCAGAATCTCATGATTTACAACAAGAATTTTAATATCTTGATTTACCGTTGTTTCAAAAGGCACATATGCAACTGGAAATGTATGCTTTAAAATTCCAGAACGTGTCACTATTGCAATACTATTAGGCGGATAAACTTTCATAGATGCTTCTTTTACTGCTTTTTGTGTAATATGATTTTGCGTATCTTCTAATGTTGAAACTTTCATATCTTTTGATGAAATCCATGGTATGACACCATCTTCCCAAAATTTTCTTTCTGCCGTAGAAGGTGTTTTTCCTCCTGACCATTCTCCTAATTCAGAAAGTGGTTTCATTGCATATTTTTTATTTTGAGAAAGTAATTTATTTCTATAAAATTCATACTGTTTCCTTCGAGCTGTAAGCTCGGCTGTAAGCTCGGCTGTAAGCTCGGCTGTAAGTAACGTGAAAGAGTCCAAAATATGGACTATTTCACGTTGTACCTCCAGAGGAGGTACAGGCAACTTAACCCTATTAAGCACCTTTTGCGTTAAACTTGGTACACCACCAGCCGTATTATATTGTTCTAAATGTTCTTTCTGCAAACAAAAATATACATATCTTGGAATCACTTTTTCTTCATCAATTTCTGTATAAAATATTGTATCCACATTCCAAAATGGTTCTTCCACATAATATAATTTATCAATAGATCCTTTTCTTGGAATCAATACGGATGGTTTGTCATATACATAACTTGACACATATGTCATAATTCCACCTGAGCCATATACAGGATATTTACCTTCTGTAAGATTCTTATAATCTTTACCATTTTTGATTATCAATATATCCTTTAATTCTCTATACTTCACACCATTAGGACAAAATTTTGCAATTAGTTCATCTAACCTACTCATGCATCCACCTCGATTTCTGCAATGATTTTATCAATTTCATCACGAAGTACCTGTTCACGAACTACTATTTCTTTAATTTCTGCATTCAATTTCACAATATCTATTTTTTCTCTCGTATCTTCAGGTTCAACATATGTAGACACTGATAAATTATAATCATTCTCAGCTATTTCCTCACATGCTGCTACATATGCCAAATGTTTTACTTCTTCTCGCTTTGTAAAGACACTTACAATCCGATCAATATTTTCTTCTGTCAATTTATTATTATTTGTAACTTTGATACATTCCTTTGTCGCATCAATAAATAATACATCATTATCTGTCTTATTTTTCTTCATGACCATAATACAGGTTGCAATGGAAGTTCCAAAAAACAAATTACCTGGCAACTGAATAATACAATCTACATAATTATTTTCCACCAAATATTTTCGAATCTTCTGTTCTGCTCCGCCACGATACATAATTCCTGGAAAACAAACAATCGCTGCTGTTCCATTTGCTGCCAGCCATGATAAACTATGCATAATAAAAGCCATATCTGCTTTTCCTTTTGGTGCCAAAACCCCAGCTGGTGCAAAACGAGGATCATTAATCAACAGTGAATCATCTTTCCCTGCCCATTTAATTGAATATGGTGGATTGGAAACAATCAATTCGAATGGTTCATCATCCCAATGTTGAGGGCTTGTTAGTGTGTCCTCGCAAGCAATATTAAATTTATCAAATTCTATATCATGTAAAAACATATTGATTCGACATAAGTTGTATGTCGTAATGTTAATTTCTTGTCCATAGAATCCATTTCTAATTGCTTCTTTTCCAAGAACTTTCTCTGCTTTTAATAGTAATGATCCACTTCCGCATGCTGGATCATATACTTTATTAATTTCTGTTTTCCCTACAGTTCCAAGCCTTGTTAATAATTCTGAAACATCTGCTGGTGTAAAAAATTCTCCACCTGATTTTCCTGCATTGGATGCATACATTGTCATTAAATATTCATAGGCATCTCCAAATGTATCTATAGAATGTTCTTTTACATCTCCAAGATTCATTTCACCTACACCATTTAATAACTTTACTAACTTTTCATTTCTTTTTGCTACTGTTGACCCTAATTTGTTATTATTCACATCATAATCGTCAAACAAGCCTTCAAAATCACTTTCTGATTCACTTCCCTTGGCTGATTCTTCAATATTGCGGAATACCTGTTCTAATGTTTCATTTAAATTTTCATCATCTGCTGCCTTAGAACGAACATTACAGAATAATTCACTTGGAAGAATAAAAAATCCTTTTTCTTCCACTAATCCTTCTCTCGCTTCTTCTGCTTCCTCATCTGACATTTTTGCATAATCAAAATCTGTATTTCCCGCTTCAATTTCACCACTATTTATATAATTGCATAAATTTTCAGAGATATAACGATAAAACATTGTCCCAAGAACATAGTTTTTAAAGTCCCATCCATCAACAGCACCTCTTAATTCATCTGCTATTGCCCATATTGCCCGATGCAATTCATCACGTTCCTGCTCTTTTTTTGTATCGACCATTTTCTTTTTCCTCCATTATCCTCTAATACTATAAATTTTATCATATAGCTCTTTTATGAACAAGAAAAAGCACCTGCCATACGGCAGATGCAAAAGAATATGCTATCATGATTTTGCCCTCATATCGCTTTGAGGCTTGCGGAAAGAAATCAAATAGTAATTTTAGGAGATAAATATTATGAATAAAATAAATACATTTATTGCATTGTAATTTTATTATTATTTTCTATTGAATCTTTTGTCATTATAATTGTGAAATCACCCTTATTGATTACCAAATTATATCTTTGATTCATCATATTATTAATAGTTTTACAAATTTCATTAATTCCATAAACAAATATTGGAATAACCACTACTATTCTATCATTTTTTAATGTGTTTTTTGCAAAATTAATCACCTTATTTTTCTTCATTTTATTTACCTCTTTTATATTATTTCATGACAGCTTACTCCCTTCTTTAATAATTTGATTATAACACATTATTTCTTCTTATAATATAATAATTTACAGCTGTAATCACTTCTATAAATATTTTTCTAACCTATCACACCCATAAATTCCAACACCATCATCAAATCCGCCCCAATCGTAAACACACAAAATACAACTGCCACAATTGCAATCACTCTCAATACGATTAAATCTTTTGCAAGCACCGCACTAAGTATTCCCATGATCACTGCGAATCCCGACACAAATGGATACATGAAAAATCCACTGATCGGCAGTAAGAATACAATTCCTGCAAACAGCTCTGAAAGTATCATAACGATAAATAAAATAATTGATATCTTCTTTCGATTCATAAATCTACACCCTTCCCCTATCTTCTCTATTCTGGCATCTCAATGATCTTATGTACTTTTGTATCCAAGATTGATTTCGTATAAGATGGTGTCAATAATACCACCGTATCTGCTCCTCTTCCACTTCCTGCGATTGCCACGATCTTTTCCTGATATGGAATCTTTCCTGCATCAAGTGCCATGGTACTTACTTCCACGCATACTTTCACACCCTGTGAGAACATACGAAGTGTGTTGGCTACAATCTCTGTTGGTCCGTATCCTCCAAAATATGTAGAAAAGCATCGTTCTGCACCGCTTAGTGCATGTCCTGCTGTTACGATATCCATTCCTGCTTCTTCAAAATGTTTTCTTACCTCTTCTCGCATCTGATTTTGTCCCTGATCGTAAGCATTTGTTACTCCTACGATATGTAAATCTTTTTCATCTTCCAGATATGTAAGGTTGCCGCCTGTCGTTGTTGCAACTACAATATTTTTGATATTATTTTCTTTTGCATAATCGACTGCTTTCTTGATTGTTTCCTGTGTTGTCATATATCTTTTCCTTTCTTTTCTACGTTTTTATCTATTCTAACTGTTATTTTCTCAAGTATATCATATTTTCATTTGTCCATAAACGCGCAAAAAATCAATCGTAAAAATTTACGATTGATTTTGCGATTACTTTTACCTATATTTTAAATTTTCACTTTACATTATATATCCAGATCTTCTAACACTTCTTTCAAGGCTTCTGCTGATTTCTTCAAGGCTTCCTGTTCTTTTTCATTCAGCTTGATCGCCAGCTGTTTCTCGATACCATTTTTTCCTACGATCGCTGGCATACTTAATGTAACACCTTCAATTCCATAGGTATCATGTTGGATAGAAGATACTGGTAATACAGATTTTTCATCTCGGATGATTGCTTCACAGATTCTTCTGACCGCCATTGCAACTCCATAATATGTTGCTTTTTTCTTTTCAATGATCTTATACGCACTATTTTTGACTCCCTGTGCGATCTCTTCCATATGCTCGTCGTGTTCTGTGTAACCTCTCATCTCGCAGAATTCTGAGATTGGTACGCCTGATACATTGGCACTTGACCATGCTACGATCTCAGAATCTCCATGTTCTCCAATAATCCATGCATGAACAGATCTCGCATCTACCTGTAAATGTTCTCCAAGCAGATATTTTAATCTGGCAGAATCCAGGGTTGTACCAGAACCAAAGACTCTGTTTTCAGGAAATCCTGATAGTTTTACTGCAACTTGTGTCAAAATATCTACTGGATTGGCTACGATCAGAAGAATCCCTTCACATTTTCTCTGTGCGATCTCTGGAATGATCGATTGAAAGATTGCTACGTTTTTCTTTACAAGATCAAGTCTTGTCTCTCCTGGTTTCTGTCCTGCACCCGCTGTCACAACGATGATCGCTGCATCCACGATATCATCATAATCGCCTGCTGTGATCTTCATTGGTCTGGCAAACGGGAGTCCATGGGCAATATCTAATGCCTCTCCTTCTGCTCGATTCTTATCAGCATCGATCAGCACCATTTCAGTAAATAATCCACTTTCCATTAATGCAAATGCAGAAGATGAACCTACAAACCCTGTTCCGATCACTGCTACTTTTCTGCTGTTTATTCCCTTACTCATTATCGGGCCTCCTTTTACATTTTTTAGAATGACAATATTATCACCCAATTCCATTATATCAATTCATGTAAAAAGATTTTTACTATTCACAGATCTCAAAACATGCTCTTTCGTTTATACACGATCGGATCATCATATCCAAATGTTCTTCTTCCATTTACTTCTATGATCTCTGATACCTCCAGACTATCCTCTGAAAATCTTTCCCATAACTTAAATATCATAACTGGTGAAAACTGGCTTGTACTGCCACCTTCCCAGACACCATCCTTCTCGCGATAAAGTGCTGGTGTGAATTTTTTTGATTCGTTCAGTTCACTGTAATCTACTGCTTTCATAGAATCATAAGAAAATGTATTCTTATCTTCTCCATTCGGAATATCGTAGGAAGAAAGCACAATTCCTTCATTATTTTCTGAAATAAGAAAAAGATGTGGTGATGCGTGGCTTTTTCCATCTGTTTCGTAATAACTTTCTTCTACAACAAATGTACCCTTGAAGTTTTCTGGGAGATTTTTGATTTTATCGTTACATGCTGTATTGATGTGTTTTGCATATGGATATGTTTTTCCTTCTGCCTGCATTTTGTCAAATTGTTCTTTATTGTCAAAACGACCAGTTATTAACTTTATGAAATCTGTAAGTTTGCTCATGGTCTTCCTCCTTAAATTTAAATTTCTTTAATTATACTCTTGTGAAATTTTTTTGTAAAATATTTTCCTATGTATTTATTGAATATCCGCTAATTTTTTTGTAACTCTAACCTGAATTTTCGTATAATATGATAATTCATCACTATTTAGATTATCATCGCTATTAACAATGACACAATCGAAATTTGGTTTTACAGTTTTTTTCGCCATATCATTTGATGACCATTGATATATATTGATATCACTGTTTGAATCATCTGGCACCATATCTTTGTTTTTGAAATCATAATTAAACGTATAAAACTTTCGATTTTTGATCACTTTGATGATAGCATTATCTGGAGTCATTAAATTGTATTGATCTTGCGTAACATCCGTCCATAATCCATCATCTGCGCCACAAGATATATTATTTGATTTTTGACCTGATTTTACAAATCTATAACTTTCCGTTACAATATTTTCTTCTTCATATTCATTTCTCCTTCTTTTGTTTGGTTACAATTGTACACTTCTGAATAAAAAGAAATCCCCACCATAATGGTGAGGATGTAATAAATCCGTTATTCAATTTCTTTTGATAATTTCATCAACCCTTGGTTTTCCAGCATTTCATCAATATCGCCCAGGTCATATTTTCTGTGGTTCACTGCTACGATGATACATGCATCCCGCTTGTCTTTTGCATATAATGGTTTCATCTCATATAGTTTCAGTGCCGTGTTGATCTCGTTTAATTGAAAATGTGCCACAATACAAAATCGAAGGATCAGATCTCGATTCTTTGGGCAGTTTTCCTGTAAGCATCATATTTAGTAAGATTCCTACTGCATAGATGTCAGCCTTGATCGTTGATGCACTGAATCCATATCCAAACTGTTCTGGTGCTGCAAAATATAAGGTTCCAAGTAATCTGGTATCCTTTCTGCAATGTAAGATTTGCATCACAACGAGGGCAGAATTCATCGCCCTCTTCTGCTGCTCAGATCATTCGCTTCTCCAAACAATAATGATAAATTCCATCCTCCGAAACATCTCCACAGATTTCATCTGCCACTGCTTTCAGATCATCGGATGCATTTGCCATTGCAATTCCATTACCAACTGCTTTTAACATTTCGATATCGTTATTCCCATCCCCGAATGCCATGGCCTGAGATCTGTCTATGCCATAATGTTTTAACATTTTCTCAATCCCTGCTCCTTTTCCTGCATTGACCGGTATGATATCAACTGCTCGATCCCACCATGCCGTAATCTCAGCTCCCTGGACACCTTTTAAGATCTCTTGATACTCTTCTACTCTTGCACCCATCAACACTTGATAAACTTTTTCTTTCTTTATATCTTCAAAGTCTTCTGCTACATCAACTTCGGCATTGCCAAACGCATAGTAATCAATCAAATCCTGATCTTTTCCATTTGCAGCCATACGGTCTTTCGTTGCTAATGCAACTGGCTTTCCCATTTTGTCTGCATTCTTAATGATTCTTTCAATATCTTTTGATGGAATACAATTGCTATAAAGTGTTCCTTCATGGTCATAGCAATAGGAACCATTGTATGTAAGAAATGCGTCAAACTCAACTCCTTCAAAATGTGGAATGAGCATTGGTCCTCTTCCTGTTGCCAGACAAAGTTTGACTCCTTTTTCCTGTAGTCGTTTTAATGCTTCTAATGTTTTTTCTGAAATCGTATCTTGATCCATAGCGATCAATGTACCATCAATGTCAAAAAATATGATTTTAATATCTTTCATGTCTTTCTTTTCCTTCTATAATTATAGTGAGAGTTTACGCTAAATAACGAAATGCCTGTATGATATAAGACAAAATCTTGATCATACCCTGCTTTTTGCTATCCATCGTGCGTTCTGCTACATTCTTATCATTTTGATAACTTCCATCTTTGTTTACTTTCAAAGATCCTCTTTTTAATCTGCTAAAATCTTCTTCCAGCTGTTTTGTGATCTCTTTTCCTTGTACGACAAGCATCGTTTCTGTATCCACATAGGTACTTCTGCAATCAAAGTTGTAAGAACCAACCACTGCTATATCATCATCAATGATCAGAGATTTTCCGTGTGTGGAATGTCTGCCCATATATTCATACAGTGACACTCCTGTACCTAAAATCTTTGATCGGTTCTTTTGATAATCTGCTGATGCACAAATATTATCTCCTGATGCAATTGAATTCAAGATCATTGTTGTGTTCGGAACCTGTTGTTTCACCTGTGCGATCCCTTCGTACATTTCTTTGGAAAACACTGCATATGGTGTATGAATGATAACTTTGCTTTTTGCCTGTAACATCAACTGCTTCAGCGTTTCAAATACAACTGGTTCTTTTCCATAAATTGTTGTCGGATTGGTTACCAGTGTTGTTTTCTTCGTTGGAACTGTAATCTTTTGATAATCATAATCTGGAACTTTCACTTTCTCTGCATGGAATAAAAGGCGCTTGACTTCCTTCTCTTTTTTATTCTTTGAGCATGTACTAAATTTTGTTTTGCAGACTTCTAAGTTCCAGACTTTTTGAAAATATCTTCTGATCTGTCCGACTGCACCTTGATCTTTTGATCCTTGATTGACGATCAGAATCTCCCTGTCTATACCTTTGCTTTTTCCTTTGTGTGTTCCAAGGAAATAATCAAACATATTTCTGCCACCCATTAAGAGATACTTATGATCTGCCACAATATATTTGTCATGCAGACATCCATTGATCGTCCATGGTTTCAAAAGATTTGGCGTGTTATAAAAACGAATTTCAACATTTGGCTCACTTCCAACTGCTGCAAAAATATCCTTTCCTGTCATATGAATCGTTCCATAAAGCCCATCAACCAGAATCTTTATCTTGACGCCTCGTCTGGATGCTTTGAGTAATTCTGAAAAATTATCATCACTGCTGCTTCCTTCACGGATATCAAAGGTTGATAGAATGATCTCTTTCTTTGCTTTTCGTATCATATCCAACCGCAGATCAAGTGCTTCCTGATTATCACTGACGATCTTTGCTCGGTCTGATCCATTTTCGTTTGATGTTGAATAAAACGTTTCCGTATGAATCTTTGACTTATTTGTTTTGCTTACCGATTGCATATGTACAAATGGTACAAGCATTCCAATGATCACATACAAAATAAACAAAACCAGAATGATTCCTGCTATTTTTAATTTTTTCATTGTTCTAAAATCCTTATTTTAATTTAGATAAATAATTTTACTGTCTTTATTTTAACATCTTTAATAAAGATTTTAAACTATTGATTTCATAATCAGGTTTTGGTTGTGGATCTTCTGTCAGATCTTGTACTCTGTGAAACCAGATTGTCTTGATCCCTGCATTGATCCCGCCTTGAATATCAGAACTCAATCTCCCTTTTTAATATATAGTAATATTATAACATGATGTAAGTGTCAAAAGTATAAATTGTGTTTATTTTTGCACATATATCCAAAAAGAGATTCACCATAATTGATGAATCTCCACGGGAGTTTGACAGTTGGATAATAGGATAATAGGAAAATACAAAAAGGAAAAAGAAGTCAAAACGGTTCTCATCCCTTTTCATGCCGACAGACAATTAGATTATAACAAACAGGTCTTTTACCGCGGCGGATACCTTTTCCTTCAGTCTATCAAGGCAATGAACTTTGCCAAGATACAGGAACAGGGATTCATTCCATTGTATAAACGAGAAGCAATCACTGATGCTCTTCATGAAGTCAGTGGTTTTCGAACGAAAAAAATCAATCGCAAATATTTACGATTGATTTTGTGCATTTTTTAATATTTACTTTCTCATCCAAGCTTTATAATTCGATAGAATCTATAATCTTCTTCAAAGCATCCGCTGATTCCTTCAGTTTCAATGCTTCCTCCCCATTTAAATTCAATGGAATATCGGATTCTACTCCATTTGCCCCTACAATCGCAGGCATACTTAGTGAAACTGCATCAATGTCATAAACACCATGCATCACATGAGATACTGGAAGGATTGATTTTTCATCTCTCATGATCACTTCACAGATTCGTTTTACTGACATCGCAATTCCATAATAGGTTGCGTGTTTTTTGTTGATGATCTCATACGCACTATTCTTTACTGCTGCTGCGATCTCTTCTGTATTTTCTTTATGTTTATAATGACCACGCATCTCACACATTTCGCTTAATGGAACTCCTGATACATTGACAGATGACCATGCAACAACTTCACTATCACCATGTTCTCCAATGATAAATGCATGAACACTTCGACTGTCTACAGACAAATGTTTTCCTAACTCATATCTAAGTCTGGCACTATCTAAAACAGTTCCTGACCCAATAACTCTGTTTTCTGGAAGTCCTGATAATTTGATCGCTACTTGTGTCAAAATGTCAACTGGATTCGCAACTATAAGCAAAATTCCTGCAAAATTTCTCTTTGCTATTTCTGGTATGATTGACTTAAAGATTGCTACATTTTTCTTAACAAGGTCAAGTCTTGTCTCTCCTGGTTTTTGTCCTGCACCTGCTGATATGATCACAATTGCAGCATCCGCAACATCATCATAATCCCCAGCATATATTTTCATAGGACTGGTAAATGGAATTCCATGGCTGATATCCATGGCTTCTCCTTCTGCCTTATTCTTATCTGCATCGATTAGGACAATCTCTGTAAATAATCCACTCTGCATAAGTGCAAATACAGATGCTGAACCAACAAACCCACATCCTACCATGACTGCTTTTTTTGAATTGATCACCTGTTTTTTCATAGTAATTGTCTCCTTCTATAATATAATAAATACCATTCTTACCTCGCACACATGATTCAAATGACTCGAACTTATTCTTTAAATCATATTATGTGTGCAATTTGCTTTATTTATGTAAATGCTTAATTGATTCGGTTCTGATACTGCTTGAATTATCACCACTCTCGTAAAATTTCATAGCTGGTCTCCTTTTTATCTTTCCATACATTTCTTTGATAGTCTCCAAAAATTTTAGAGATCATTATCCAAGTGCCACATCGAGAACCATCATCAAACTAAATCCAACTGCAAAAAATACTGTACCAATATTTGAATGTTCTCCCTGCGACATTTCTGGAATTAATTCTTCCACCACAACATAGAGCATTGCTCCTGCTGCAAAGCTTAGTAAATAAGGAAGTACCGGAATGATAAACTGCGCAGTGATCATTGTCAGTATTGCCCCAACAGGTTCAACCACACCAGATAGTACACCTCCAAGAAATGCCCTTTTCTTATTTTCTCCTTCTGCTCTAAGCGGCATGGATATGATCGCTCCTTCTGGGAAATTCTGAATGGCAATTCCTAATGATAATGCAAGAGCGCTTGCTGCTGTAATCTGTACATTTCCTGCAACAAATCCTGCATACATGACACCGACTGCCATTCCTTCTGGAATATTATGCAACGTAACTGCTAATACCATCATCGTAGTTTTATTAAGCTTACTTTTAGGACCCTCTGCCTCATCACTTCCAACATGAAGATGCGGTATCAGATGATCAAGTAAAAGTAAAAAAAGTACACCGATCCAAAAGCCAACGAACGCTGGAAAAAATGAGAACACTCCCATATCTTTCGATTGCTCGATCGCCGGAATCAAAAGACTCCAGATGGAAGCGGCAACCATCACACCTGCGGCAAATCCTGCAAGCGAACGCTGTACGGATCTTCCAAATGATTTTTTCATAAAGAATACACACGCTGCGCCGAGCGTTGTTCCAACAAAAGGAATTAATATACCAAGAAATGTTTCCATTTATCTAACTCTCCTTTCTTGTTAGCTTTACCTAACTATTATTTATAAAATAAACCGTGTAAAACAGAACGATCATTTCACACGGTTCTTTTTTCTACACTTTCAGTATAGCATTTACGAAATTCTATAACAAGAGCATCTTACTTATATACAAAAATATATCAATTAATCCGTTTCTACTGACTGATATTCTTTTCTCAATATCTCATGAGGTGCCTCTATTTCATTGGCAATCGTATGCTCTGTCAATTCAGATAACAGCTTTATCTTTGCATTAATGATCGGTCTCATACAATTTGGAACATGTTCTTGATGTGCTCTGTGAATCGCAACACATTCCTTACAATTTCCATGATACCGACACGCCTTCTTGCAAGGACAATGATCCTTATCTTTATATTCTTCCCTGAAAGCTGCAGCAAATTGTTCTTGTAATCGTAATCCTTCCTGCCTGTTTCCTTTATGAAATTGTTCCATTGCTTCTATTTCTTTTTTATTTCCTTCGATGTTCATGATTCACTCCTATAAATTTACATGGATTGGTTCATGTATTCCGATTTTGCAAATGACAGGCGAGATGATCCAATCTGCTTTTCATTTAAGTATTTTTTTATATTTTACCAAGAAAATATGATTTCTTCTAGTTTTATTTTGCATTTGTTTGTGTTGATCTTGCAGAAATAAAAAACCAGTCAGATAAGAGTATCTCAACTCTTTCCAACTGGTTTTCATGGAGTTTTTATAATTCACTTTTATTGTGAAAAAGGTAAATTTATATATGGACTAATTTTAAGGATTGTTTATAGACTACTTTTATGAATTAAACTGCCTGGTCAGCTGCAATTAACGCTTGCATTTTTTCAACTGCTTCCTGTGGCATTGGATCATAGTTTCCAAGTGTTTTTGCAATTACTGTTGTCTGTGCCATTTCTTCTGTGTAGACTGTTGCATGCATAGCACCTTTCATATCTTTACCACAAGAGAACATTCCATGATTTTTGATCAGGCATACTCGACCATTTTCTCCAATCTTATCTGCAACTTTTGCAGCTACATCATTGGAACCAGGCATTGTGAAACTTACGATTTCAACTGGTGTAAATTCACACTGTGGTGGTGTGATAGGTTTTAATTCTGGATTTTCACCCATTGCACAGATTGTTGCATACATGCTGTGTGTATGTACAGTCGCATTTACGTCTGGTCTTCTTCTCATGACTTCTGTATTCATTGGAACTTCTGAAGATGGTTTATAGTTTCCATCGATCCATTCATTTGTTCCATCTTCTTTCCTTTCAACAATCGCAATATCTTCTGGTTTCATACCTGTGTAAGAAATTCCTGATGGTGTGATTGCTACGATGTTTCGATCTTCTGAATCTCTCATTGCAATATTTCCAGAAGTACCATTGATTAATCCTTTTTCTACTGCTTCTAAAATTGCTTCTAATACTGTTTTTCTGATTGCTTCATATTTCATTGTTCTATCTCCTTTATCGTAGGAATCTTGATATTTTCACTTGATCGATAACTTCCATCTGGATGAACTTTTAAAGATTCTGTCTTTAGCTCATCAAAATCGTCGTTTAATTGTTTTGTGATCTCTTTCCCTTGAACAACTAACATCGTTTCTGTATCAACATAAGTACTTCGGCAATCAAAGTTGTAAGAACCGACCACTGCAATATCATCATCGATCACTATGGATTTTCCATGTGTAGAATGCTTTCCCATATATTCATAGAGTGAGATTCCTGTATCTAAGATCTTTCCTCGATTTTTCTGATAATCAGCGGATGCACAGACATTGTCACCAGATGCAATAGAATTTAAGATCATCGTAGTATCTTTCACCTGTTTTTTAACTTCTGTGATTCCATCATACATATCGTCTGAAAAGACAGCATATGGCGTATGAATCGTTCCATAAAGTCCATCGACCAAGATTTTACTTTGACTCCTCTTCTTGATGCTTTTAAAAGCTCTGAAAAAATATCGTCACTGCTATTTCCTTCTCTGATATCGAAAGTAGATATGATAATTTCTTTCTTTGCTTACCGTCTTCATATGTACAAATGGCACAATCATTCCAATAATGATATATAAGATAAATAATACAAGGATGATCACTGCGATCTTTATCGTAACACGTCTAATAATAATTTTAAACTTCTGATTTCATAGTCTGGCTTTGGTTCTATCTTCTCTGTCTGATCTTGTTGCCTGTGAAACCATATCGTCTTGATCCCTGCATTTTTTCCACCTTGAATATCAGAACTTAAGCTATCTCCGATAATTGCAGTGTTTTCTTTTTTAAAATCTGGAATGTGTGAGAAACAATATTCAAAATATTCCTTGCTTGGTTTATTGTATCCAACTTCTTCGGAGATAAAAACGCCTTGTAAATATTTTTTGATCCCGGAACTTTCAATTCTTCCTTTTTGAACGGATAAGGTTCCATTTGTCACTAAATAAATACGATGTGTTTTTGATAATTGTTCTAAGACTTCTTCAGCATCTTTTATAAAGTAGTGTCCCTGCCCTAAATATTCTTGATAGTTTCTTGCTACTTCTTTTGGATCAGCATTTAGTGAAAATTCTTCAAACAAAATTTTAAATCGCCGAAGTTTTATTTCTTCTCTTGTGATAATTCCTTTTTCAAGTAGTTTCCACTGGGAACTATTGATCTTATTGTAACGGATGAGCATCAGATCATCCACTTTAATATTCACATCATGTAGTGCTTTTGATAAAGCGATTGCTTCTGCTTTATCAAAATCCAATAATGTATTATCTAAATCAAATAGTAATGTATCAATCATAAAATATCTCCTGTTTATGAACTAAAAAGAGGTCCACCATAATGATGAACCTCCTTTTATAGAATGAATTGTTATAGATTGTATGAATAAAAACGGATTATTTGTCTTTCAATACTGCCTGAGCTGCTGCTAATCTTGCAATTGGTACACGGAATGGTGAGCAGGATACATAGTCTAATCCGGCTCTGTAGCAGAATTCTACAGATGATGGATCTCCACCATGTTCTCCACAGATTCCTAAGTGGATATCTGGACGAGTTGCTTTTCCTTTCTTAGCTGCCATCTCGATCAGCTGTCCAACACCTTTCTGGTCTAATTTAGCAAATGGATCAGATTCGTAAATCTTGTTCTCATAGTAAGACTCTAAGAACTTACCTGCATCATCACGAGAGAATCCAAATGTCATCTGTGTTAAGTCATTTGTTCCGAAAGAGAAGAATTCTGCTTCTTCGGCAATCTCGTCTGCCAATAATGCTGCACGAGGAATCTCAATCATTGTACCAACTTTGTACTTAATGTCAGATTCATAGTAAGCTTTTACTTTCTCAGCTGTCTGTACAACAACTTCTTTAACATATGCTAACTCTTTCTTCTCTCCTACTAATGGAATCATGATCTCAGGAACGATATCATATCCTTTTTCCTGTTTTACTTCGATCGCTGCTTCCATAACGGCTCTTGTCTGCATCTTGGCAATCTCTGGATAAGTAACTGCCAGACGGCATCCACGATGTCCCATCATAGGGTTAAATTCATGAAGAGCTGCACGTCTCATATTGATCTCTTCTACTGTAACTCCCATATCTTTGGCAAGAGCTGTGATCTCTTCCATTGTATTTGGAAGGAACTCATGAAGAGGTGGATCTAAGAAACGGATTGTGACCGGTCTTCCTTCCATAACCTCATATAAATCTTTAAAGTCTTTCTTCTGATAAGGAATTAACTGATTTAATGCGATTTCTCTTGCTTCTTTTGTTGTAGAGAGGATCATACGACGAATCTTTGGAATTCTCTCTGCATCAAAGAACATATGCTCTGTACGGCAAAGTCCAATACCTTGTGCTCCGAATTTCACTGCATTCAATGCATCGGCAGGTGTATCTGCATTTGTTCTTACCTGTAATGTACGGATTTCATCGGCCCATGTCATGATACGATCGAAATTACCACTGATACTTGCAGGTACTGTACGGATCTCACCCAGATAAATCTTACCTGTGGATCCATCTAAGGAAATATAATCTCCTTCCTGTACTGTCTTTCCACCTAATGTGAAAGATTTGCCATCTTCAGCAAACTTGATATCTCCGCATCCTGCTACACACGCTGTTCCCATACCACGTGCTACAACGGCTGCGTGAGATGTCATACCACCACGAGCTGTTAAGATACCTTCTGCTGCATGCATTCCTTCGATATCTTCTGGTGATGTTTCTAAACGAACTAAGATAACTTTCAGTCCTGCTTCATGATGCAGTTTCGCCATCTCAGCATCAAAATATACTTTACCAGCAGCAGCTCCTGGAGATGCTGGAAGTGCTTCTCCGATTGGAAGAGCGGCTTTCAATGCTGCCTGGTCAAAGTTTGGATGCAGTAACTGATCTAATGCTTTCGCATCGATTCTTGAAACTGCTTCTTCTTTTGTGATTTTTCCTTCATCTACTAATTCACAGGCGATACGGAGTGCAGCTGGGGCTGTTCTCTTACCATTTCTTGTCTGTAAGAAGTACAGTTTTCCTTCCTGAATTGTAAATTCCATATCCTGCATGTCACGATAATGTTCTTCCAGTGTATGAGCAATGTCCATAAACTGTTTATAACAATCTGGTAAGTCTTCTGCCAGTTTAGTAATTGGCTGTGGTGTACGAACACCAGCTACTACGTCTTCACCCTGTGCATTGATCAGGTATTCTCCGTAGATCTGTTTCTCACCTGTAGATGGGTTTCTTGTAAATGCCACACCTGTTCCTGATGTATCTCCCATGTTACCAAATACCATTGTCTGAACGTTAACAGCTGTTCCCCAGTCTCCTGGAATGTCGTTCATTCGACGATAATAGATAGCACGTGGGTTGTCCCAAGAGCGGAATACCGCTTTGATTGCTTCAAATAACTGGTCCTTTGGATCCTGAGGGAATTCTTCATTCAAAGCTTTGCGATAGATACCTTTGTATCTCTTGATCACTTCCTTCAGATCATCGGCATCTAAGTCTGTATCAAACTTCACACCTTTCTCTGCTTTGATGTCATCTAAGACATCTTCGAATTTCGCTTTATCCACTTCTTTTACAACGTCTGAGAACATCTGGATAAAACGACGATAAGAATCATATGCAAAACGAGGATTGCCTGTCTTCTTCGCAAATCCTTCGACAGCTTCATCATTCAATCCTAAGTTAAGGATCGTATCCATCATACCCGGCATGGATACTCTTGCTCCTGATCTTACTGATACTAATAGAGGATCTTCAAGGTCTCCGAACTTCTTTCCCTGAATCTCTTCCAAGTCTTTCATTGCTTCAATTACCTGTGATGCTACTTCATCACTGATCTTTCCACCGCAGTCATAATAGTTTGTGCACGCTTCTGTTGTAACTGTGAATCCCTGAGGAATTGGTAAATTAAGTCCTGTCATCTCTGCTAAGTTTGCACCTTTTCCTCCAAGAAGGTTACGCATCTCGGCATTTCCTTCACTAAATTTGTAGACCCATTTTGTTGCCATGTCAATACCTCCTAAAATTAATTATGTCACATTCATATGTCATTGAACTTATTGTACCACAAATTTCAGATTTTGCAAAACTTTTTTGTGTATTTTACATAATTTTTTTCATTTTTCTCGTTTTTCATTATAAAAACTGCACATTTACATGATTTTCGATGCAATTTATGCTGTTATTTTTGTCTTATTTTAACGATTTTTGTGTTTTATTTTTTATATACAATATATAAAAATCCCAGAGTCTTTTCACTGAAAAGATCCTAGGATTTCATTTTTATATCAAAGTTATTCAGTTTTTTAAGAATGTTTTCTTTTTATAGTCTGGTTTTTGCTGCTTCTTTTTTTCTTTATCCAAAATTTCTAATTATTTATTCTTTAAACAGATTCTCTCCATCCTGTTTGATCACATCTTGATACCAATAAAAACTATCTTTCTTATATCGATCTAATGTAGCGCCCTCTTCTTCTTCGCGATCTACATACACAAATCCATATCGTTTTTGATATCCATTCAGCCAGCTTAACAAATCCGTAAAAGACCATGTACAATATGCAAGCACTTCACAGCCTTCCTCGATGGCTTTTCCTAATTCTTTTAAATGTTCTCTTAGATAATCAATTCGATATTCATCATGAATCTTATGATCTTCCGTCTTCTTATCAAATGCTCCAAGTCCGTTTTCCGAAATGATGATTGGCAAATCATAACGACTTGTGATCTCACGACAACAATAGCGAAGCCCAACTGGATCAATACTCCAATCCCAGTCTGTTGTCATCAAATATGGATTGCCTGGATTTTTATAAATTCCAGGGACTCCAAGTACCTGCGCAGAACCTTTCACTCCTGTTGTATTCATTGTACCATATGGTGTTACTCCATCCATCGGATTATACTCGCATACACAACTTTGATAATAATTAACTCCCATAAAATCAATCTCTGCCGCTGCTGCCTTTAAAATTTTCTGATCGTCTTTTGTGACAACTGGTGCAAATCCTTTTTTTCTTAAATAATTCATGGCTGCTTTAGGATATCTTCCATATGCATAAACATCCATCCACCAGAAATTCTTCAGTTCATCATAATCATGTTTTGACATAACATTTTCAGGTTTACAATCAAGTGCATAAGATGGTGTATAAGCAAAGCTTGCACCAATCTTTCCTGTTCCGCCCATCTCGCGATATGCCAAAACAGCCTTTGCATGTGCCATAAAGACGTGATGGTTCACTTGATAAAATGTTTTCTGATCGTCAAACTTTCCTGGAGGATGCTGTGCTGTCAGCCATCCAAGTGATGTAAAAATATTTTGTTCATTAAATGTAATCCAGTATTTTACCTTACTTCCATATGCCTTAAATAAAGTCTTAGCATAATTTACATAATCCTCAATGATCTCCTCAGATTCCCATCCTCCATAGAGATCCACTAATGCCTGAGGAAGATCCCAATGATAGATTGTCACCATTGGTTCAATCCCATATTTTAAACATTCATCAATAATATTTTCATAAAACTCAATTCCTTTGGGATTGACCTCTCCTCTTCCTTCCGGATAGATTCTTGCCCATGAAACAGAAAAACGATAGGTTTTTAATCCCATTTCCGCCATCAACGCGATATCTTCTTTGTAGCGATGATAATGGTCAACTGCAACATCTCCGGTTGTCGCTTTATATGTTTTTCCTGGAATCCTTACAAATTGATCCCAGTTTGTGATCCCTTTTCCATCTTCTCTCCAGCCGCCTTCAATCTGATAGGCAGCTGAAGCACTTCCCCACAAAAATCCTTCTGGAAATTTTGTAACTTTCATTTCTTCCATAAATGTTACGCTTCCTTTCTGCTACTGTACACTTAATAATTTACTTTCCTTTGTTACTACTTTATCTTCACATGCTTTAACTTTTGCAAATTGTTCTGTATTGGAAATAATGATCGGTGTTGTTACATCGTATCCATCTGCTTTAATCTTGTCAATATCAAATTCTAGTAAGATATCCCCTTTTTTCATTGTATCTCCAGATTTTTTCTTTGGAGTAAAATGTTTTCCTTTTAAATTTACTGTATCGATTCCTACATGTACCAAAAGTTCTACTCCATCTTCACTTACTAATCCTAATGCATGTCCTGTTTCAAAAACAGCATCTACTTTTCCGTCAAATGGTGCATAGACAACTCCTTTTTCAGGAATGATCGCTGCTCCTTTTCCTAAGATTTCTTGCGAAAATGTTGGATCTTTCACTTCTGTTAAAGGAATCACTTTCCCTTCAACTGGACTTGTAATGCTGATCTCATTATCTAATAACTGTGCATTAGATTCTTCTACAAAATCTAAATCATCATCTTCATCTACAATATCTTCAAAGCCAATAATCAGTGTTGCAACAAATGTAACAACTACTGTGACCAAAATTGTGAGTGCTGCAAATAATAATGTCTGTGGTTTTCCTTTTTCTACATACTGAACAATCGTTACGATTGCTGGTGTTGCAATTCCAAAACATTTCATTTGGAAAAATCCACCGACTAATCCACCAACAGCACCACCAATACATGCTCCTAACATTGGTCGTTTTAAACGAAGTGTTACACCATAAAGTGCAGGTTCTGTGATACCAGCAAATAATGCTGAAAACGCAGAAGATCCTGCGATCTGTTTAAAGTCTTTGTTTTTGCTTCGAAGTGCAACTGCAAGGGAGGCTGCACCCTGTGCCATATTAGAACATAATTCTCCGATACAGATAAAGTTCTCATATCCTGTTGTTGCGATCATCCCTAATTTAATCGGTGTAAATGCATGATGCATACCTGCCATAACAACGAATGGATAAACGCCAGCCACAAGACCAATGGCAATAAATCCTAATTTATCATGAATTGCATAAACTACTGTTGATAATCCATTACCGCAAATAGCTCCTAAAGGTCCAAGAATGATCAATGCGATCGGTGCTTCAATTAAAACAACTAACATTGGTTTTAAGAAGTTCTTTGTGACAACTGGCGTGATTTTATCTACAAAACGTTCTACATATCTTAGAGAATATACTGCCAAAATGATTGGGATAACCGAATAAGAATAAGATGCATAAGTTACCGGAATATATTTCAAAAATTTCACAGTCTGTCCTGCATCATGTGCTGTATTCATCAGTGTGATCAAGTTTGGATGTAACATGATCAGTGCAATACTTGCTGCATAATACATATTTGTTCCAAACTTTTTGGATGCTGAAATTGCAATCAGTACTGGCATGAAGAAAAACGCACCATCTCCTATAACACTTAATAACTGATATGTTTGCCCATTTGTGCTTAACACACCGATCATAGGAAGTAATGTAAGCAATACTTTGATCATAGCTGCACCAATGATTGCTGGAATAACAGGTGCCATGATACCTGAAATCGTATCCATCAGCATTGTAAAGATATTTTTCTTTTCATTCGATTTTGCTGGTACTTCTTTTACTTCATTAGAAAAATTCCCAAGTTTATTTAATTCGTTAAATACGTTTCCAACATCATTTCCAATAATGATCTGATATTGTCCACCCTTTTTCATGATTCCCATAACACCTTTTGTTTTCTTTACTGCTTCATCATCAACGATGGATTCATCTTTTAATGTGAAACGAAGTCTTGTCATACAATGTACCAGATTGATGACATTATCTTTTCCTCCAACTCTTTGAAGGATCTTTTTTGCTGTATTTTCATAATCCATTTTGTTTTCCTCCTTTTTTTCTGGATCTAAAAATTTTCATTTTTCTTTATATAACAAAGACCTGACAATAGATAAAATAATTCCCGGGGTTATTTCATCTATTGTCAGGTCTTGCTTAACTTAATAATAACAAACCTATGATTATTTTGTTTGTTCATCTAAAATTCGTTTGATATGAATTAATAAATATAATTGTTCATCAATTGTTAATTTATAGTTATATTGCTTTTTAATATATTCTGCAATTTTTTTTACTCCTGAAAAAGCATTTTCATTCTGTTCTACCATCACTTTATAAATTTCTTGCATCGTATCTTTATATTCCATATGGTCAAAGACTCTTGCCGCAAAAAACTTTAAATGTGTTAAAAATCTCTCATACGAAATAGATTCTTCATTTAAATCTATCTTAAAATGAATCCTTACAATCTGTAAGACTGTATTGATCAACTCTGTAATCTGATTCACATCGGTTATATTCTGTGCATTTAATTCTGCAGACACGATATGCATTGCAATAAATGCAGCTTCATCATCTCCCAAATCCTCTCCTGTCTGTTCTTTAATCCATTCAATCGCATGCATACCAACCTGATATTCCTTTGGATAAAACTTACGAATATCGATTTTCATCATATTCTTTAATGCGATTCCTTCTCGATAACGAGCGACTGCTGAATTGATATGATCCGTCAGTGTCACATATAAGGAATCTCTTATTTCTAATTTTTCTTTTTTTGCCTCTTTTACTACACGATCCGCAATTCCAAGGTATTCTTCCGAAATCTCTTTTACTACTTCCTGTAGTCTCTTGCTTTCTTCTTTATTCTCTAGATGATATGTCTTATCTACCAGAGACTGATCAATATTTTCACCTTTTCTTTTTTTAAATCCAATTCCCGGACCTGTCATGATCAATTCCATTCCTTGTGAATCTACACTGACAACAGCATTTGTATTCAGAACTCTGATTATTTTCACGTTCATCCTCTCCTCTAATTTTATCTAAGTTTTTCATCATTTTTTGTATCTCTATAAATGTACAAGAAAGAATCCTGCTTTACAGGATTCTCCGCCTGCGGCGGGTCGCTTCTGCGACATATTACCCTTCCGCCGCAGTGCGATCCTGCCCGGAGGGCTTTTTCATATCATAAGGGATTCCATCGGAATTTCCTATGATATAAAAAAGAACATTCCACAAAATATCTCATTTATGAAATGTTCTTTTTTATTTTTAATTCTAATCCGCAATCTTATCGATCGCATTTGTCACAGCATCTATGTTTTTGTGACCATCTAACATCTTTTGTTTATAATCTGGTTCTTCCTGCTTCTCTTCTTTCACACTGATCTCCCAGAATGGTCCCCCTGCATTAGCACCTTCTTTGCCTTGTCGGATCACTTTCTTAAGCGACCACGTCTCAGCTGTTCTGGCTCTGCTTCCTACATCGGCAATCTTTACTTTATCTTTGCCGACCATTCTTGTTAATACAACAAAATGTCCATTCTTTGTGAAATCTCCAGGCCCCATCAGTGCCACGACTGGATGTCCTGCTCTTAATGCTTTCTCTACAGCATCTTTATCCATTCCGAGACCTTTACACTCCATTCCGTATAATTTGGATAATCCTGGAACTACGCTGTGAGAACATCCCTGTCCTGTGTAATACCATCCATGTTTATATGCCTGTTTGCACATCTTTGGAACATCAGCTTTCTTTCCAGTTAAAGAACTGTAGCATACAGCAACTGCGGTTGGTCCGCATCCTGCTGCCTGAATCGTACTTCCGCCGATCTTCTTTCCCGGATAATCTGCCTGATTATAATAAACAACTTTTAATTGCTTGTTCTCTGTCTGCTCTGCAGCCATAACCCCTGCTGTCTGTGTCATCATCATTGCTGCGATCCCCATCGTTGCGATCACTCTGCCAGTCATCTTGTTCAATCTCATAGTACCCTCCAGATAACTTCTGCTTTTGACATAATACATCAGTTATTAATTATAACAGAGGGTAGTTTGTTAATCAAGTGTTTCAATTGTTAAATTTTTATTAAATCTCATTTACATTTTTTCATTTTTTTGCCAAAAGATGATAAATGTCGCTGCATTTATTCATGAATTTTTCGCTGTGTCGTTCCTGCAATTCCAAGCTGTGCACGATATTTTGCTACGGTTCTTCTTGAAATCTTCATATTCTTTTGTTCTAACAAACTTACGATCTTACTGTCACTTAATGGTTTTTTCTTATCTTCTTCTTTCACAAGCCGTCTGATTTCTTCCTTAATCTCTTCTGTCGTCGAATCTTGGTCTCCAAATGTCTGTGTATTATTAAAAATGTCTCTCATTCCGATCGTTCCACCTGGATATTGAATATACTTTCCTTTGACTGCGCGACTTACCGTTGATACATGCATTTCAATATCATCTGCTATATTTTGCATAGTCATTGGTTTCAACTGCTTATGGTTCATAAAATATTCTCTCTGACAATCTAGGATTGCATTTGAAATCTTAAGCATCGTCTCTCTTCTTTGTTCAATACTTGTAATGATAAAACGACATCTCTCATATTTCTTTCTGAAATATTCTTTTAGCTCAGAATCTTCTGCCTGTTCCATCATTTTGACATAATAATCATTGATTGAATAATCACCGATCCAGTCATCATTTAAACGAATCTTTAGTTCTTCTCCATCTTTTTCCATTAAAATGTCTGGGACGATATACTGATCGGTTCCCCCTGTATATCCACTTAACGGTCTTGGATTTAATTCTTGAATTTTAAAAATATACTTTCTTACCTGTGATGTCTTAATATCAAGTGCTCTTGAAACAGTCGATAAATGTCCCATTGCGATATCTTCCAGGTGATTTTCTACGATATATCGCAGGTCATCATTTAATATTCCTTCTCTTTCAAGCTGAAGAAGGAGACATTCCGATACACTTTCTGCAAATACACCTGCTGGTTCTAATTGCTTGAGATGATCTAAAAGCCTTTCACAATCTTTTTCTTCAATTCCAAGCTTGTGACTGATCTCTTTTGTGGAAACAAGCAAAAGCCCGGATTCCTCTAGGCATTGTGCCATGTATTTCATAACATTCCACTCTTTCTTTGTATAATCTTTTGCATTTAACTGTTCCATAAAGAAGGCTTCGGGATCTTCGATTTTCTTATCTTCAATATCACTTTGCTCAATATCCTGATATCCGCCTGCATTTCCATGCAATGTAAAGAATTCCTTTCCAGATTCCTTATGTTCCATCAATGGATTCTCTGCATATTCATCCTGCAAAAACTTCTCAAGTTCATAATTATCAAACGATAAGATCTTTAATGATTGTACCTGAAACTGATTTAATTGCTGTGACAAGCCTTGTTCCAGCTTCATTTCATATGACATTTTACATCCTCCAATTACTTTCTTTGATCAAGTACTTAATCTTATCATAATCTATTTTCACTCTGAATAAAAGAGATTTTGCTTGGATGATCTCTTTTTCTAAGTTATCTTATATCTATTTTCCCGCTTTCTCTTCTTCTATGGTCTTCTGAAATTCTTTCACATCTTTTGCGATCTCACCGCTTAATAACAGCATACAGATCAGATTTGGGATTGCCATCAATGCATTTGCAATATCTGAGAAGTTCCATACAAGCTCCAATGTCTGTGTTGCCCCGACATAAGCTACCAGAGAAAAGATAATTCGGTAGATCATGTTGAACTTATGAGTTCCCATCAGATACTCAAACGCCTTTTCTCCATGATACTCCCATCCAAGAATTGTGGAAAATGCAAAAAGTGCAATTCCGATCGTTACCAGATATCCTCCAACTTTTCCAAGAACTGTGGAAAATGCCGCAATCGTTAATGCAGAACCTATGTACATCTCTCCTGTTGCCGGATCGATCTGTCCGAGCACTCCGGAGCTTGCGATCGCAAGACCTGTGATCGTACAGACAACGATCGTATCCCAGAAAGTTCCTGTCATATTGATATATGCCTGCCGAACCGGATGATCTGTTGTTGCTGCTGCCGCTGTAATCGCTGCAGATCCCATTCCAGCTTCATTTGAAAAACATCCTCTGGCAACTCCGTAACGTGCTGCATTCATCATAGATGCGACGATATTTCCACAAAGAGCCCCACCAACCGCTTTCACACTAAATGCCATATGAAAGATCATAGAAAGTCCTGCTGGAAGATTACTGATATTCCCAAGAATGACGATGACTCCTGCGATCACATAAAAGATTGCCATCACTGGAACTACGACAGAAGATACTTTTGATATCGTTTTTATTCCACCGATGATGATCAGTAAGGCTAAAATAGTGATCACTGCTCCAACAGTACTAACTGATACTCCAAATGTCTCATGAACTGCTGTTGAAATTGAATTTCCCTGTGTCATATTTCCAATTCCAAAGGATGCGATCACGGCAAATAAAGCAAACAGCCATCCAAGTACGGCTCCAAGCTTTTTGTTCTTGAGTGCCTTTTTCATTGTATACATTGGTCCACCGGACATCTCGCCCTTTTCATTGACTTCTCTGTATTTGATCGCCAACATACATTCTGAAAATTTAGATGATAATCCAAAACATGCAGAAATCCACATCCACACCAATGCTCCAGCACCTCCTGAAACCATTGCTGTCGCTACTCCTACGATATTTCCAGTTCCGATCGTTGCCGCCAGTGCTGTTGTCAATGCTGAAAATGGTGATACATCACCCTCTCCTCTGTTTTTTGTTCTGGATTCTTTACTTAATGTCTTTTTAATCGCCCAAGGAAGGTTTCTCCAGGTTAGGAAATTGCATCGAATTGTTAAAAGGATTCCTGTTCCCACGAGAAGCACCAGCATCACTGGTCCCCATACAAAAGCATCCACATCAGATATGATCTTACTTAACATATACTATCTCTCCTCTCTGATCTTATTTTCATTTCTAAAATGCAAATAAGGAGCAACGAAAATTCGTTGCTCCTTCAACTTATGAGCTTAGTATAGCCATATATGACCACTCTGTCAATATTTATTTTAAGGTCATACCAATGCTTTCCCGATCATCTCACCCTGCCTGATCTTTGTCTCACACTGGTTCTTGGTACGTTCTAACAGTTCTTCTCTGATCTCAACCTTATCCTTTTCTAATAATAAAATGATCGTTGAACCTCCAAACTGAAAATATCCTTTCTCAATCCCGCGCCTCATAGATCCGGCTCCATCGTGATTAACAATCTTTCCAACCATCAATGCTCCAACTTCCATCTGGAGTGCATCTCCAAAATGTTTTGTCTTCATTAATGTATATTCTCTGGTATTCTCTTTATAGATTTTCACATGATCATTTGCGATTGGATTGACGGTATGATAAACTCCATCAATCCTATGATTCTCACTCTTAATTCCATCATCAAAATAGCAGTATCTATGATAATCATCTACTGTCAGGCGTAAGATCACGGCATAACCGCCCTGAAAATGTCTTGCGATCTTGCGGTTTCTGATCAATGAATCCAACGTATATCTTGTATCCTTTACAACAAAAGATGTCTTCTCTTCGATCGGATACACACTTACTTTACAGTCGCAAGGACTTCCTAAGATTGTTTTATCTTCCGGAAATAGACGTTTTCCTTCTTTGATCTTTCTTGAGAAGAATTCATTATAAGATTTGTAATTTTTCTTCTCATATTCACTCATATCAATATGATTATTCTTGACAAATCCTTTGATCAGACATTTGGAAATGGGAGAACTTAAGAAAGCTCCCCCTAGTTTGGATACCCAAGGTCTGATTAATATTTTTAGACTGGCTCGTCCTGCCATAGTTGTATACATCCAATGAAGCAAACGATCTTGCCCATTCTCTTCTTCGTAAATATTCCCATCTCTATCGGCATATCTCATCTACGATTCTCCTATCATCTTACAGTAAGAACATCTTTACTGCGATCAATGCTCCAATAACTACAAATGCAAGCATACATTTCTTGTCTGGTTTAAAGACTTTAAAATCAAATACAAATAAGAAAGCGATCACTGCTAACATTGCAACATATATGTATGGAAATTCTTCTGGAAAGAATCTTCGAAGCTGATATACGATCGGAATGATCAGTGCAACCGATGTAATTGGCAGTCCCTGATAATGTTTTCTTCTGGAACTGCTGTGTGCCTGACGCTGTTCTTCTGTAACATTAAAATATGCCAGACGAATAACTCCGCCTAAAACATAACACATATAAATGATCCTTGCATACCATTGGTCCATTCCAAGGCAGTAACCGATCACAACCGGATACACTCCAAAACAGACAAGATCACATAAAGAATCAATCTCGATTCCAAACTTCTTGGCGTCTTCGCTTCTCTTGATCATCTTTGCGATCGTTCCATCATACATATCTGTTAATCCTGAGATCATCAAACATAAAATTGCGATCTTAAAGTTTCCATTGAATGCCTGTGACATTCCAAATACTGCACTGACAACTCCTAAATATGTCAGTATTACAGATGCATTATAAAATCCTATCATACCTTTTTCCCTCTATTCTTTACGCTTTATCGTAACATGTGCGACTCCTGTCATCACTGCACTGATCAATACCAGTGCATAATAACTGATTCCTCGGCTTAACAGCATTGCCGGATATAATAATCCGCCAACAAAAATCTTCTTAAAGATATTTAAAAATAAGCCTTCACTGATTCCCATTCCGCCTGGCAACGGAAGCATATCCACAGAAATTGAAATAACACTCTGTAAAGCAACTACATCAATAAATCCTAATGCAGAAAGTCCCATTGCTCTGTATACAAGATATGTAATTGAAAAATGAATCAGTCTCTGAATCAATGTGACAACGAACATCCGAAAAATAAAAATCCGATGTCCTTGAATGATTGCTGCTGCTTTATGATACTCGATCATAGAATTCTGAAGTTTTTCAAGACGTTCTTCTTTTTTCTTTAAAATATGGAACTTTTCTAATTTCTGAAACAGCCACAGCACGATTTTGGATGCTAACGTTGGCTCAAATACAAGAATCAGCATGAACGCAACACAAAACACATTCAATGCCATTCCAAGGTAAAAGAAGAATGCTGCCTTCCCAATATATTCTGCCACAAGAAAATGACGGAATAAAAAGATCAGTGCTCCTAAAAATACCAGAACAAATTTATATAAAATGGTAACGATCATCAAAATGACGGTTCCCACGGATATGTCAACTTTATCGCGGTTCATGTAGTAAAGCTGCATTGGCTGTCCGCCAGTTGCAGACGGTGTAATACAACTGAAAAAGAAACCTACAAACGAATATTTGACGCAATTTCTCTTCGGCACATCATTGTAATGAAGCAGCCGTAGCATGCGATAAATAATATACGACTCGCAGCACACAAACACAACGATCATAACCAATCCCGCAATATAATATGCAGGTTTTACTGATTTTAGAACTTCCGCCAGCTCAGAAAGTTCCTTTCCTTTCAATACGGCATATGCAGTCAATCCAAATAATGCAAAGAAAAAGACTGTATTACCGATGACTTTTTTCTTATTCTTCATCTTTCCTACCCTTTGATCTCCGATAATTTTCCTTTGTATTTCACAGATTTTCTCTCTAAACCAACTCGTTGGTTGACCTTCTCAAACACCTTCCAGAGTCCTTGATACAAATTGGTCTTTCTTCCGATCAGATAACAAACTTCACTTAAAATGATCCCGCCAAACACATCTATGATATAATGCTGCTTGGTTACCTGCGTGGAAATACAGACTAAAATTGCAAAAACAAGTGAAAATCTCTGATACCACACTGGAATCTTCTTCTGATGCCTGATCCCAATATAACAAAACCAGCTTACCAGACAGTGAATCGATGGAAATAAGTTTGCCGATTGATCGATCGAATACACAAATCGTAATGCCTGATCCCAAAATCCTGTTCCTGTGATCTCTGGTCTTACCAGTGTTGTTGGCAAAAAGACAAAGAAAATCCCACATACGATCCTTGACAGATAATCTGCTGTCAAAAATCTATACATATGTTCTCTACTGATTCTCGCAGTCATAATGTAGTTCACAACCCAAAACACATAACATATCAAATAAATACTTGTAAATTCTGGGATCACCGGTACCATCCGGTCAAATGCTGTTGTAAAATCATGATGATATAATCCTTTACAAAGCACCATTGTTCCACTGTAAACCAACGTATTCAGTACTAACGCTGTAATCAGCGGAATGATAGAATACTTCGGAATCCATCTCAGAACATAATCTTTTTTCTGATTCATATGTCTGCTCCTTCCAATGATCTATCCTCTTTCTTTTCTCTCTTATGGTTCTTCCATATATCAAAGAATCATGTCAATTCTGACATGATTCTTGTACTATTATATCTTTTCTCTTTTTAAAAGTAAAGGAAAGCGGTCATATTTAATAGTTTTGTAAGATTTACTCTGCTTTCTTTTTTCTTCTATTGAAGAGTCCATAAATACATGGAACCACTAATAATGTTAGTAAAGTTCCATAAATCAAACCACCGATCGTAACGATCGCCATCGGCTGCATCATCTCGGCACCTTGCCCTAAACCAATCGCCATTGTAGATAATCCAAGGATCGTTGTAAGGGCTGTCATCAAGATTGGGCGTACACGCATCGTACCTGCTGTCAGGATTGCTTCTTCAAATTCGTATCCCGATTCTCTTAACTGATTGATCGTATCTACCAGCACGATACCATTATTTACAATGATACCTGCAAGCATAACAAATCCGATCATTGCGATCGCACTTAAGTCTTTTCCAGTGATCAGCAGTCCTAAGAATCCTCCTGTAAATGCCATTGGAATCGTAAATAAAATGATAAATGGCGATTTCAGTGACTGGAACTGTGCTACCATGATCAAATACATAAATGCTACTGCCAGCAATAACATCAGGCCAATCTGTCCTGTTGTTTCCTGAATGGATTCCATCTCACCTTTCATTGTAATACTGTATCCTTTTGGTGCATTGTATTTCTTAATCTTCTTTTGTACAGCACTGCTGACTTTTCCTACATTGTAGCCATCTTTGATCTCTGATGTTACACTCAATGTTCTTTCCTGCTGGTTTCTATTAATAGAAGATAAACTGTCACTATTTCTGAAGTTCGCTACCTGATCCAATGTAACTTCTTTTTCTTTTCCACTTACTGTTCCTGTAAGTTTCACTTTCTTAAGATCATCTCTTGTCAATGTATTCTTTGCACTATTTCCAACATTGACACTATACTCTTTTTCATTGATCGTGATCGTTGTTGCTTCACTGGCATCTTTTAATTTCTCACTTAACTGTTGATAGATCGTTGCAACTGTTAAACCATTTTTTACTGCCTTTTTCTTGTCTACCACAACATAAAGATCTGGTGTTGTCTCTTCACTTCCATTCGAGATGTTCTGTGTTCCTTTCGTATCCTCTACAATCTGGGCAATATCTTTTCCAATAGATCTTAGTTTATTTAAATCATTTCCCTTGATCTGTACGGAAATACCGCTTCCACCAAGTGCACTCATATCCATACTGGATTCCTGCACTTCAACCTCACAATCAAATTTCTTTGTTTTCTTTAGGATTTCTTTCTTGATCTCTTTGTTTGTATGTTTCTTCTTTTCTTTTAATAAAACATACATACTGGATTGGTCTTCATTTGAAGATCCTCCTGATGTCATTGAAGAGATTCCGGAAGAGCCAGAGGATATCATTCCTGCTATACTATCAACATCTTTGATCTCTTTTACTTTCTTCATTACTGTATCTGTCATTGATGCTGTTTCTTCCATTGAAGATCCCTTTGGCATTTTGATCGTCATCGTCATCTGTGTGCTGTCCATGCTTGGCATTAAAGAGCTTCCAATATTCATTGCTCCAAAAATACTTCCCACAAACAGTGCAAGTGTTACAGCTACCACAATAATCTTACGATTTAACAACCGTGTCATAACTTTACGGTATAATATCTGCAGTTTATTGATCACTTTACTATCTTTTTGTGTGACTTTGTTGAGTACTCCAGCTGACATCATTGGCACAAATGTCACCGCTACGATCAGGCTGGCTACCAGAGAGTAACCGATGGTTAGTCCCATATCCACAAAGAGCTGTTTTGTAAGCCCTGTCGTGAATACGATCGGCAGGAATACAGAAATTGTTGTTAGTGTCGAAGATGTGATCGCTCCTGCAACCCCTCTTGCTCCTGTGATCGCTGCTTCTTTAACCGGAACTCCTTCTTTTCTTAATCGATAGATATTCTCAATAACTACGATCGAGTTGTCCACAAGCATTCCCACTCCAAGTGCGAGTCCCGACAAGGAGATTACATTTAGCGTAATTCCTGTAAAGTACATCAACACCACCGCAAAAATGACACTTAATGGAATGGAGCATGCAATAACGATCGTCGGTCTGACGTCTTTCAAAAATAATAATAGGATAAAGACTGCAAGGATTGCTCCCATTAACAGATTCTGGATGACAGAACCTGTCACCATATCAATGTATACACCCTGATCCATAATATTAACATAATGGAATCCTTTATTTTCTTTGGTAAGTGTCTTCATCTTCGCTGCAACTTTGTCTGCTACATCAGCTGTAGAATAATTATTCTGTTTCTGAACTGTTAATACAACACCGTTATTTCCATTCACACGACAATATGTATCTGCTGAGTTATCTACAATCGCTACGTCTGCTACATCACAAAGTTTGACCGGTGGGATTCCTTTGATTCCAAGATCTAATAATTCCATATTGGCAAGATCTTTTTGATTCGTCACCTTATCTCCAACACGTACCAGATACTGTGTATTCCCTTCACTGATATATCCTGCCGGCATCTCAAAGTTCTGTGCTGTTAACAGTGCTTTGACATTCGCAACTGTCAGCTTATTCTTAATATTTGCAGCTTCTTTTGCCTGCTCTTTGCTGGAATCAAGTTGCTGCTGGCTGGAATTCAACTGTGCTTCTCCCTGTGCCAGTTTGATCTCCCCATCATTCATCTTCTGGGTTGCCGTTGCTGATTGTACATTAAACTGTGTCAGTTTAGAATTGATCGTTTTCTTTCCTTTTTTGATCTGTTTTAATGCATTGTTTAATGTTTTTAAATTCTTATCCAATGCTTTGATCGAACTTTTTGCTGTTGTCTCCTGCTTTTTCAGTTCTTCGATCTGAGCCGCAAGCTGCATCTTTGTTGCTGCATCCGGAACTTGTTTTGCCTGTTCTTCCATCTTGGCGATCTGTGTTTTTAATGTCTTGAGGGATGTCTGCAACGATTGTTTCTGCACCTTCAAATTCGTGATTGAACTCGTTACCTGCACCTCTTTCTGAGCAAGACTTAACTGTCCATCCGTAAGTGCAGTCTGAGCTTTCGCAAGCTGAGTATTAGCCTTTGTTCTCTGTGCATCTAATGTGTTCTTTCCAGATTCCATCTGGGCTCTTGCCTGATCAATCTTATTTTGAGCTTCATCAAACTGACCATTCAATGCCTTCTCGATCTTCTCATTTAATTTATTGATCTTCTTCTCGCTGATGATCGCATTGATCTGTTCTGTTACAAGTCCTGTACTACTTACAGATGCGACTCCGTCAACAGCTTCTAAAGATGGTGCAATCTTATCATTGATCAACTCTGATAATTCCGTATTACTTAACTTATCAGAATCCATCGCTGTTACCATAACCGGCATCATATCTGGATTTAATTTCACGATCGTTGGATTGCCTACTTCGTCTGGCCAGTAGCCTTTGATCATGTCAAGCTTCTCTCTCATATCAAGAGATACTGCATTCATATCCGTGTCACCTTCAAATTCCAAAATGACCATTGACATATTCTCACTGGAAATTGAATTAACTTCTTTGATATTTGAAATCGTTGCCATTGATTGTTCCACTGGTTTTGTAACTGTCGTTTCCACAGTCTCCGGAGATGCTCCCTGATATGTCGTCATAACGATTGCATATGGCAGTTCCATACTTGGAAGCAAGTCTGTTGTCATCTTTGTAAATGACACGATTCCTAAAATGATAACTAGTACAACCGCTACAATGACTGTATACGGTTTCTTTACGCTGAATTTTGAGATCATTTTCTTACCTTTCTCATATTTCTTTTCTTATTCCTTATTTGTCTCTTTTGATTACTATTTTGATAACCAAAGTAATTTAATGATATTCCTGTTTCTTAAAGAAGTCAATCACTTTTATTGATAATTGTCAATTAATGTATCGGATTGTGAACTTTTTTTCACACAACAAAAAGAAACCAGAATACATCTTCTTATGTACTCTGGCTTCTGTATATTCTTGATCTCTTATTCTACACTGTAGTTTGGTGCTTCTTTTGTGATATGGATGTCATGTGGATGACTTTCTTTTAAGGATGCAGCAGAAATCTTAACAAATTCTCCTGTCTCCTGTAATGTCTTGATATCTTTTGCTCCACAATATCCCATTCCAGAACGAAGACCACCCATCATCTGGAAGATTGTGTCTTCAACAGTTCCTTTATATGCAACACGTCCTTCGACACCTTCTGGAACTAACTTCTTAGCGTTTGTCTGGAAGTAACGGTCTTTACTACCATTCTCCATAGCTGCTAAAGATCCCATTCCACGATATACTTTGTATTTTCTTCCCTGGTATAATTCAAAGTCTCCAGGGCTTTCGTCACATCCTGCAAGCATACTTCCTAACATACATACATCAGCTCCAGCTGCGATCGCTTTTGTAAGTTCTCCTGAATATTTGATACCACCATCGGCAATAATTGGAATTCCTGCTTTCTTAGCTTCTTCATATGCACTCATGATTGCTGTGATCTGTGGTACACCGATACCAGCTACGACACGAGTTGTACAGATAGATCCAGGTCCGATACCGATCTTCACACAGTCAGCTCCTGCTTCGATCAGTGCTTTTGCTCCTGCTCCTGTTGCAACGTTACCTGCGATCACCTGAAGATCTGGGAATTTGTCTTTGACCATTCTTACGACTCTTAATACGTTTGCAGAATGTCCATGTGCTGAGTCAACAACGATAACGTCAACATGAGCATTCACTAATGCCTGCACACGATCTAAAACGTCTGCTGTGATACCAACACCAGCTCCACATAATAATCTTCCCTGATCATCTTTCGCTGCATTTGGATATTTGATCTGTTTCTCAATATCTTTGATCGTGATCAATCCTTTTAAATTAAAGTCATCATCAACGATTGGTAATTTTTCTTTTCTTGCTTTTCCTAAAATCTGCTTTGCTTCTTCTAATGTAATTCCTTCTTTAGCTGTTACTAGTCCTTCAGAAGTCATAGATTCTTTGATCTTCTTAGAGAAATCTGTCTCAAACTTTAAGTCACGGTTTGTGATAATACCAACAAGCTTTGTACCTTCTGTAATTGGTACACCGGAAATACGATACTTCGCCATTAAGTCGTCAGCATCCTGAATGGTATGTTCTGGTGATAATGAAAATGGATCTGTGATAACCCCGTTTTCAGAACGTTTTACCTTATCCACTTCTTCTGCCTGTTCTTCAATTGACATGTTCTTATGTATAATACCAATTCCACCCTGTCTTGCCATTGCGATTGCCATGCGGTGTTCTGTAACAGTATCCATGCTGGCACTCATCAATGGAATATTTAACTGAATCTTGTTTGTCAATCGTGTACGTGTATCCACATCATTCGCAATCACTTCTGAAAATGCTGGTACTAATAAAACATCATCAAATGTAATTCCTTCACCAATTAACTTACCCATTTTCTTGTTTTCCTCGCTTTCTTGTATTTTAATATCTGATTTGTATTGTTAGATATGTTAACAAATAGTTTCTTTGATGTCAACAGATTATTTTATACTTTTTTTAAAACGTATGGATTATTTTCTGTACATGTATGGAATTATCTGAATATTCTAAATATAGCAATCCACACTTTACATCTTTTTAAGTACAAGAAAAGGAATTACTGCTTTCACAATAACTCCTTTTCTATAATCTTGATATCAATCCGCTTGATATCTCTTGTAATCTCTACTCTTCTACGATAGAAATTTTACTTCCAATCGCAAGTTTTGGCATTGGCTTTGCCTCAACACAAATACTTCCAGGAAGACCTGCTTCTTTCGCTCCACTGAAGACAACGGTTAAATGTCCCAGTGTCTCCAAATTAGACTGGGCAATATCTCCTACGGCAGTGATGAGATATTCTTTCTGATCCACAACCAGTTTATCTCCTTTTTTGATTGTTCCGTCTACCTTCTTCTGATCGATGAAATGACAGAAATCTTTTAATGTATCTGGTACATTGTCTCCGAATAATACAAACATACCTTCCTCAAAAAAAGCATCTACCTGTTCTCCCAGTTCGATAATCTCAGTCTGAAATATTGCTTTTCCCATTTGGAATCCTCCTTTTATTTACCCTGTAATTTCTGATCGATTGCTGCTGCTGCTTTCTTTCCTGCTCCCATGGCAAGGATAACTGTTGCTGCTCCAGTTACTGTATCTCCACCTGCGTACACACCATCTTTGCTTGTCTCCATTGTCTCTTCGTTGACAATGATTCCACCCCACTTCTGAGTGTCAAGTCCTGGTGTTGTGTGACGGATCAGTGGGTTAGGGCTCTGTCCGATCGCAATGATGACTGTATCAACATCAAGATCATAGTTAGATCCTTCGATTGGCTGTGGAGAACGTCTTCCAGATGCATCTGGTTCACCCAGTTCCTGTTTAATGACCTCCATGCTGCTTACCCATCCGTTTTCATCTGCTTTAATCGCAGCTGGGTTATTTAAGAATTTGAAGATAATTCCTTCTTCTTTTGCGTGATGTAATTCTTCTAAACGTGCTGGTGCTTCTTCCTCGCTACGACGGTATACGATATAAACTTCTTCTGCACCTAATCGTTTTGCTGTTCTGGCAGCATCCATTGCTACGTTACCAGCACCTACGACTGCTACTTTCTTACCAACTTTGACTGGAGTTGGGCACTCTGGGAATTTGTATCCCTTCATCAAGTTTACACGAGTCAAGAATTCATTTGCAGAATATACTCCTAAGTGGTTTTCTCCAGGAATATTTAAAAATCTTGGAAGTCCTGCTCCACTTCCTACGAAGACTGCTTTGTATCCATCTTCCATTAATTCATCAATTGTGATAGAACGTCCAACGATAACGTTTGTCTCAATATCTACACCTAACTTCTGAACGCTTTCGATCTCTTTTGCTACCAGATCTTTTGGCAGACGGAATTCTGGAATACCATAACTTAATACTCCACCTGGTTTATGTAATGCTTCAAAGACTGTTACATCATAACCTTTCTTAATCAGTTCTCCGGCACATGTGATACCAGCAGGTCCACATCCGACAACTGCTACTTTCATTCCGTTCTTCTCAATATTAACTTCTGTTTCTTTGGCGTTTGCCATATGCCAGTCTGCGACGAAACGTTCCATACGTCCAATACCAACAGGCTCTCCCTTGATACCACGGACACATTTTCCTTCACACTGGTTCTCCTGTGGACATACTCGTCCGCAGATTGCAGGTAATGCATTCTCTGTTGTGATCACTTCGTATGCACCTTCAAAATCTCCTGCTGCTACTTTCTCGATAAATGCTGGAATTGGTACGTTAACCGGACATCCTCCAACACAAGGTTTATTCTTACAGTTTAAGCAACGAGCTGCTTCTTCCATTGCCATCTCTTTTGTATATCCAAGAGCAACTTCTTCAAAGTTCTTATTACGGACATTTGGGTCCTGTTCTGGCATAGCTACCTTCTTAAGACTCATATTTGCCATCGTTTACATCCCCCTTCCAATTCTACATTCATGTTCTTCTTCTCTGAACATACCCTGACGCTGCATACATTCGTCAAAGTTTACTTTAAATCCATCAAAATCCGGTCCGTCAACACATGCGAATTTTGTTTCTCCACCGATGTTGACACGGCATCCACCGCACATTCCTGTTCCGTCGATCATGATCGGATTTAAAGATACCATAGTTGGGATGTCATATTCTTTTGTGATCTTAACCACATTCTTCATCATGATAAGTGGCCCGATTGCGATAACTTCATCGTATTTTACTCCAGCTTTGATCTGGTCTTCTAATACTGTTGTAACGAAACCTTTGGTTCCAAGACTTCCGTCATCTGTTGCAATATATACATTATCGCAGAATTCTTCGAATAATTCCTTAAGAATAACAAATTCTGCACTCTTACCACCAATGATCACATCAACTGGTACTCCCATCTTCGCTAACTTACGAAGCTGTGGATATAATGGGGCTGCACCTACACCACCGGCTACACCGATGACACGGTCACACTTGTGCAAAGGAGCTGGCTGACCTAATGGTCCCACGAAATCCTGTACATAATCTCCTTCTGCTTTCTTGCTTAACAATTCTGTTGTATATCCTACAACCTGATAAATGATCGTTACTGTCTCTTTCTCACGATCATAATCTGCGATCGTTAAAGGAACCCTTTCTCCATCTTCATCTACTCGGATAATGATGAACTGTCCCGGTTCACATTTTCTTGCCACATAAGGAGCATGAATCTCCATTAACTCAACTGCCTGGTTGAGTGTCTGCTTCTTGACAATCTTATACACCACGTACACCTCTTTCTTAAAATATCTTCTTTTTATTATACATGGAATCTGCACAATAAGAAAGTATTTTTTTATTTATTTTTTATCGGCAATAAAATTATATAAAATTTTATTTCGCATTAAAATATTTAATAAAATTTTATTGTTTTTTATGTAAAAAGCAGCATAACTGCTTTCTTTGCTGCCATGCTGCTTACTTTCTACATTATTATAGAGCTGCTTCGTAAATACTTACAATATCTTCTTTACTCAATGGTACAAAAGATCCCTTGCATCCATCGGCCGCTTTCTGTGCCATAATGTCAAAATATTCTTTATCAATTCCAACATCTGTTAACGTCTGTGGAAGTCCCATCTTCTTAAAGTACTCTCTCGTATATGCAATTCCTTCTTTGGCTGCTGCCATGTCATCGTCATTTACAACATCCCAGACATTTCTTGCATAGTCTGCAAATTTATATGCTGTATCATCATTCAATGCAAATTCCATCCAGTGAGGTGTTAAGATCGCTAATCCTTCTCCATGTGTGATATCATAGAATGCGCTTAATTCATGTTCCATTGGATGTACACACCATGCGACTTCAGCTCCATATTGAATCATTCCGTTAATTGCCATACTTGCTGTCCACATCAGATTAGCTCTTGCATCATAATTGTCTGGTTCTTCTAAAGCAACAGGACCATATTTAAAACAGTTCTTTAACAGTCCTTCCGCAAATCTTGCTTGAACGTCTGCATTCTTCACATTGGTAAAGTAATTCTCGCAAATATGACTGATGATATCTGCTGTTCCAGCCGCTGTCTGTTTTTTTGATACAGAATAGGTATATTCCGGATCAAGGATTGACATCTTTGGTTTCATATGATCACTTGCAGTTCCCCATTTTTCATTCTTTGACATATCGGAGATAACCGCAAATTTATCCATCTCTGATCCTGTGGCTGATAATGTCAGGACACTGTAAATTGGCAATGCTTTCTTGATCCATCTTGGTGTAATAACCAGATCCCATGGATCCCCATCATAGCAAGCTCCTGCCGCTACAACCTTTGCACAGTCAATGACAGATCCTCCTCCAATAGCAAGTACCATATCAATGCTGTTTTCTTTACAAAGTTTTACACCTTCTCTAACAGATTCAATCTTTGGATTTGGCGCGATTCCTGATAATTCAAAGATTTCCATATCTTCTTCTTTTAAAATCTTGACTGCTTCGTCATAAATTCCTGCTTTTTTGATACTTCCACCGCCATAGCATAATAAAACTTTGTTACCGCTCTCTGAAAGTTCACTAAGATGAGAAATCTGTCCTTTTCCAAAATGAATCTTTGTTGGAATAGAATACGTAAAATTGTTCATGGCTACCTCCTGTTTTTAGCGTTTCATTTATTCTTCGTCTAACATGACACTTACCCTGTACATTCCAGGTTTGCTTGCCTCTTCATAAGCTTCCTGCAGTCTGCTTAGTGGAAATTTCTTCTCTTCTACCAATTTAGACACATCCACAACCTTGGTACTTAATGCTTGGGCAGCTTCTTTGAAGTCTTCATGATCTGCCCCGAATGTCCCGATCAGTTCCATCTTTCTATAGTGTAACATATTTGAGTCAACTTTCAACTCTGGAACTGGATATCCTGCCGCAAATAATAACATTCTTCCATCATTTTGTTTTAACATCTCAAGTCCCTGACTGTTGGCACTGGTTGCTCCAACAGCTACGATCACAGCATCTGCTCCAATTCCTTCCGTTAACTCTTTTACCTTTTCTACAGGATCACTTTCATTACAGTCTATCACTTCAAATCCCATCGCTTTGGCTGTCTCAATCTTCTTAGGAATCATCTCTGATACGATCACACGACATCCGTAAGCTTTCGCTGTCTGAGCGTTAATTAATCCCATAGTTCCTGCACCAATAACTACAACTGTTTCAAATGGCTTTAATCTTAATTTCTTTGCTCCATGAATGACTGTTGCAAGTGGTTCCATAAATCCTGCTTCCGATGGATTTAGGTCATTCGCCACTTTATAAACTCCACTTGAATTCTTTACACAATAATTTGAAAAGCCAAAGAATCCCCATTTATATCCATCTTCTGTATCATTGCGAATTTCTTCACACTGATCGATATGTCCTTCACGACAAGCAGGACAATGTCCACATCCTTCATATCCAGTTGCTACCATATCTCCTACTTTGAGATCTGTTACTTTTTCTCCAACCTGTTCAACGATCCCTGCTGCTTCATGTCCTCCTGCCATAGGATATCCCTGATGTTCTCGTAATCCTAACCACTGTCCATAATCTGTCGTGCAGATATTACATACTTTCATATGAAGTAATACATCATATGGCCCTACTTCTGGAAGATTACGTTCTCTGACCTCTGCAACACCCTTTTTTACCAAACACCCAAACTTCATTTTCCTTCCCATGACACTGCACTTCCTTTCAAAATTCATCCTTCTTATCTTTATTTTTCATATATTGATGTACCGTACCTAGACTACTCCATTGCTATGCTTTGTTTACACTGCCGAATAGTGTGATGTAGTGTTTTAATGCTTCTTTGTATCCTATCCTCATCTCATTAGAAAGATCAAACATATTCGCTGTTTTATTTCCAAATTCTCCAAGACGCCCATCTTTCTTCATATGATCATAGTCAATCTGTAAGTATCCTTTTAATGTTTCTAACCCTGCATTACTTAAGTCTGTGCACAAATTAACTTTCTGAATTCCTGTCTGCACTGCTTTCTTCAGGTTATCATCTCCTGTTCCTGATCCTCCATGAAGAACTAATGGCACTTCGACCATCTGATGCAAGTCTGCTAATAGTTCAAATTCCAGTTTTGGAGTTCCATGGTAAGTTCCGTGAGAAGTTCCAACAGATACTGCCAACGCATCTACATTTGTCTGTTTTACAAAATCAATCGCTTCTTCTTTCCTTGTAAGACCGGAATCTCTGGTCTGTTCGTATTCAAATCCCTGTCCAACATGTCCAAGTTCTGCTTCTACAGAAACTCCAACTGCATGAGCAATCTTTACGATTTCTGCAACTTCTCTGACATTCTCTTCAAATGTCAATGTAGAACGGTCTACCATGACAGATGTATATCCACAGCGGATTGACTGAATGATCTCTTCAAATGGTCCTCCATGGTCTAAATTTAATGCTGCTGTTACTTCTGGAAATTTCTTTTCATAAAAATGAACGGCATCTGATATTTCTTCAATCTGATGAATTCCAGCACCATCAATGATGACCGGTGCTTTTAATTCACTTGCTGCTTCAAAAATACTCTTTACGGTATTTAAACTCCATGCGTTTGGAGCGGCAACCCCATATCCTTCTTTCTTCGCCTGTCTTAAGATTGTTCCCATATCTGTCAGCATAGTTTTACCTCCATTTGTGCATATGCACCTTGTGACGTGATTCTGTTCTTGCTGTATTTATAATAATACAACTCATTTGTTTTGTCAAACGTTTTTCCAACTGCATGGTCATTTGACCATATCATATTTTCTCAGACTATTTTTTGATTTATAGGATTTTTCTCTATAATCGAGTAGGAGGCTAATCATTAATTGATTAGCCGACCTCTCACACCACCGTGCATACCGTTCGGTACACGGCGGTTCTTTAGTTTTCACATACTGTTAGATAATAGTCAGACATGGACGTGTATCCCAATCTGGCTATTATTTTTTTCGAAAAAATTTGGTTCAGCACTTGTGCCATTCTCCAGTAACCTTTTCTACTACATGCTAGTTCTTTCGCCATCCAGTGTTCCATACCCAATGCTTTTAGCATTCGGTATCTTGTTTTTATTTTCTTCCATTGTTTCCAATAGACTGCTCGGATTCTCCGTCTTGCCCATTCATCTGTTCTTTTTAGAAGTCCTTTCATATCTGCAAGTCTGTAGTATTGCACCCATCCTCGCACGTACTCCTGATACTCCTTTTCTCGTTTTTTATTGCTTATTCCTTTGTTCCGGTCTGTCAATTCCCGGATTTTATTTTTCATCTTAACCACTGACTTTGCATGTACTCTGAGTCTGCATTTCCCTTTATATCTGTAAAAGGTGTAGCCTAGATATTTGACTTTGCTGATATGTGCTACCTCCGTTTTCTTCCTGTTTACCTTCAGGAAAAGTTTTCCTTCAATAAATGGAATGATATTTCTCAAGGTTCTCTCTGCACTCTTTTTGCTCTTACACAATATCATGCAATCATCTGCATATCGGACAAATCTGTGTCCTCTGCGCTCCAGTTCTTTATCTAATTCATTTAGCATCACATTACTAAGCAGTGGACTTAATGGTCCTCCTTGCGGCATCCCTACCTCTGTACGTTCAAATATTCCGTCTGCTATAACTCCCGCATTCAGATATTTATGTATCAGCGATATGACTCTGCCATCTTTTATGGTTCTTGACAATACCTCTATCAGTTTACTCTGGCTTACTGTATCAAAGAACTTTTCCAAGTCCATATCTATTACATATACATAGCCCTCGTCTACATTCTTTTGGCATTGTCTCAGAGCGTCGTGCGCTCCTCTTCCTGGTCTGAATCCAAAACTGTTCTCTGAGAATTGCTCCTCATAGATTGGCGTTAATTCCTGTGCGATTGCCTGTTGAATAACTCTGTCGACTACTGTAGGTATCCCCAGTTGTCGATATTCGCCTTTTGTTTCCTTTGGTATTTCTACCCTTCGAACTGGGTTCGGTTTATATTTACCTTCCCTTATCTTTTGTATCAGGCTTCTCTGGTTTTCTCTAAGGAAGGGCAGAAGTTCATCCACCTGCATTCCATCAATTCCACCTTTTCCCTTGTTTCTTTTGACTTGCTTATAAGCCTTATTAAGATTATCTTTTCGCAAGATCAATTCCAAAAGATTGTTCGTCCAATAGTCTGTGATGACACTGCTCTTTTCAGTAATCTTAGAGTAGTCGAACACTTCTGCATACTCTTTCTGTTCCGCAGATACCATTTGCAGATAGTCCTCTATATGAAGTTGTCTGTTCTTATATCTACTTTCAGTTACTTTCATTGCTTGTGTCTCCTAAAGTTCAGCCCTTCGCCGATGTTTGCAACCATCGGTTTACTATGGCTTCTGCTGACTTCTCGCCATTCGTTGTTACTCACGGACTTCATACTCTGTTTTCGTCCGCTGACGAGACCTCCCTTGGTACCACACGTCACTTTCTCTCCATATATCTGCCACATTTACTACAGTTAATTCCGAGTAGTTATTGGACTTTGGTTTGTTTGGCAACCTTATCCTTAACTATAGCCTGATGTGATTTCTGTTCGTCAGACCAGAGATTTGCCTCCACCTTCCTTCAGATTCCACCTCACGATGGACACCCTTGGTCTTAGCTGTATCCTTCCCACTACTAGGGCGGATTAGGAACTTTCATCCATTAGTGACGTGCGCCGCAAGGCACACCAAAAAACACCTCAAAACTCTTTCGAATTCTGAGGTGTTTTTTTATTTAATCTTTGAGTTGCTTCGCTTGTCAGCTTGTTTTCACTAAGTGTTCAATGCCAGTGTTCAATGCCTACATCATTCCCATTCCGGCTGGTGCTCCTGCTGGCATTGCTGGTGCTTCTTCTTTGATATTCGCAACAACTGATTCTGTTGTTAATAATGTAGAAGCTACGGATGTTGCATTCTGTAATGCGCTTCTTGTTACTTTGGCTGGATCGATGATTCCTTTTTCTACCATGTCTACGTATTCTCCATGTAATGCATCGAATCCTTTTCCGATTTCTGCTTCTTTTACTTTATTGACGATCACAGCTCCTTCAAGACCTGCATTGACTGCGATCTGGAATAATGGTGCTTCTAATGCTTTGAGGATGATGTTTGCTCCTGTCTTTTCGTCTCCTTCTAAGTCTGCTACTTTCTCAGCTGCTTTCTTAGATGCATGGATATAAGCAGATCCTCCACCGAAGATGATTCCTTCTTCTACTGCTGCTTTTGTTGCTGCTAAGGCATCTTCCAGACGTAATTTACTTTCTTTCATCTCTGTTTCTGTTGCTGCTCCAACACGGATCACTGCAACTCCACCAGATAATTTAGCTAATCTTTCCTGTAATTTTTCTTTGTCGAATTCAGATGTTGTTTCTTCGATCTGTGCTTTGATCTGTCCAAGACGTGCCTGGATTGCATCTTTATCTCCTTCACCGTCTACGATGACCGTATTTTCTTTTTCAACTTTGACAGATTTTGCACGTCCTAACTGATCTAATGTTGCGTCTTTTAATTCCAGACCAACTTCTTCAGAGATCACTGTACCACCTGTTAAGATAGCGATATCTTCAAGCATTGCTTTTCTTCTGTCTCCATATCCAGGTGCTTTCACTGCACATACAGAGAATGTTCCACGTAATTTGTTAACGATCAGTGTTGTTAATGCTTCACCTTCGATATCTTCAGCAATGATCAGTAATTTCTTACCACTCTGTACAATCTGCTCTAATAATGGAAGGATTTCCTGAATATTAGTGATCTTCTTGTCTGTGATCAGAATATATGGATCATCTAATTCAGCAACCATTTTTTCCATATCTGTTGAGAAATATGCTGATAAATATCCACGATCAAACTGCATTCCTTCTACTAAATCTAATTCTGTTTTCATTGTTTTAGATTCTTCGATCGTGATAACTCCGTCGTTAGATACCTTTTCCATAGCATCTGCTACTAATTCTCCAACTTCTTCGTCTGCTGCAGAGATTGCTGCTACTTTCGCGATCTGATCTCTTCCTGTAACTTTGCTACTCATCTCAGCAATTGCTTCAACAGCTGCTTCTGTCGCTTTCTTCATTCCTTTACGAAGAATGATTGGGTTTGCTCCTGCTGCTAAGTTTTTCATTCCTTCGTTGATCATTGCTTGTGCAAGAACTGTAGCTGTTGTTGTACCATCTCCGGCAACATCATTTGTCTTAGTTGCTACTTCTTTGACTACCTGAGCTCCCATATTCTCAAATGGGTCTTCTAATTCAATTTCTTTTGCGATCGTTACACCGTCATTTGTAATCAGCGGTGCACCAAAAGATTTGTCTAATACAACATTGCGTCCTTTTGGTCCGATTGTAACTCTTACTGTATCTGCTAACTGGTTAACTCCTGCTTCCAGTGCTTTTCTTGCTTCAATTCCGTATTTAATCTCTTTTGCCATGATCTTAATTACCTCCGACTAATTCCTTGATTAAATCAAATAATTGTGTGATGTGATAAAACTATTCTACAACTGCTAAAATATCATTCTGTTTTACGATGATAAATTCTTCATCTTCTAATTTTACTTCTGTTCCTGCATATTTAGAATAAATAACTTTCTGTCCTACAGAAACTTCCATCTTCACATCTTCTGTTCCAGGTCCGACTGCAACAACTTCTGCTTCCTGTGGTTTTTCCTGTGTTGCTGTTGTAAGGACGATTCCTGACTTAGTTGTTGTTTCTGCTTCCAGCTGTTTTAATACAACTCTATCTCCTAATGGTGTTAACTTCATAATGATATTACCTCCTAAATATATTAGAATTATTGTTCTTTTTATCTTTTGTTAGCACTCACTTATATCGAGTGCTAACTCTATGTTCATTAGTATAACACCAGACAAAAAAAATGCAACCCCCTTTTTATAAAAATTCTATAAACTGAGATTGCATTCTTTGGTATTTTACTTATTCTTTGATGTATTTTTTTGCTTCTTCTGAACTTCTTGTTGGAACTGTCTGGAAATATACATGTACATGTTTTTTGATCAGTTCATGAATAGCTTCCATCTCCATGGCATCACACGCAACTCTTCTTGCAACTGCTTTACGTTCCCCACGAATTCCCATACCTCCGATATTAAGCTGATTGATCTTGATTCCTCGTTTGATCAATTCTTCAAATACCAGTGGGGATTCTGCAATTACGATCACCCGCTCTCCATCAAAGGATGGGGCTTCTTTTAATTTCTCCGTTGCACGATCGATCCCATATACATGAATTATAAGGCCTTGGGGCGCCATCTCTTTGATCACTTTGCTTCGGAATTTATCCTTCGCCACAACATCATCTACAATAATGATCCTGTTCGCTCTGACTTCCGGCACCCATAATGTCAAAATCTCCGTATGTATGAGCCTGTCATCAACTCTCGCTAATACAATGTTTTTCATTCTTCTACCTCCTTATATAATTCACGCACATCTTTCACTGTCTCTGGTGCTGCCTTAAGAAGATCTTTGCACACCTCTTGTGCACTCTTTCCCGCGTAACGTCCCATAACTACTTCCATCATCAACGGAAGATTGATTCCAGTTACGTGGTAGAGATCGTATTCTGACATTAAAGAAATTACTGTATTAAACGGACTTCCATAAAACAGATCTGTTAATATAAGGACTTCTTCTCCTTCTGATGTCTGTTCAATACTCTCTCTGATTTTCTCTCTCAAAGTATCCACTGATTCTTCTGGTTCAAGCCCAAATGCCTCAAGGCCTTCCTGTTCCCCTGCGATCATCTGTGCTGTATCCACAAGTCCTCTTGCATAACTTCCATGAGATACCACGATTACCTTCATCAATTTTCCTCTCTTCTGTCTCATCACATCTTGCCTGTTACGGCAAATTTGATTAATTTGGTTTGTAAGAACTCTTTAAGCTTACAATTCTATTAAATACCATGTGTTCTTTTGTAGAATCTTTGGAATCTAAACAGAAATATCCTGTTCTCATAAACTGGAAACTGTCTTCCTTATCATATTTCTCTAACTCAGGTTCTACATATGCTTCCTTGATCACAGTCAGTGAATTTGGATTCACATTGATACTTCCATCTTCATTATATACACCTTTTTCTTCATCTACAATATTTTCATACAGACGAATTTCTGCTTTTTTCGCAGTTGGTACAGATACCCAGTGGATCGTTCCGCGGACCTTTCTTCCATCCGGACTGTTTCCTCCTCTGGATTCTGGATCATATGTCGCATATACACAGGTTACATTGCCGTCCTCATCTACATCATATCCTGTACATGTCACAAAATATGCATTCATCAGACGCACTTCATTACCTACATATAAACGACGGTATTTCTTAGGCTTCTCAATCTTGAAATCTTCTCGTTCGATATATAATTCTCTTGAAAATGGTACCTGTCTTGTTCCCATCTCTTCGTTTTCCTGATTATTTGGAACGTCAACGAGTTCCCCTTCTCCTTCTGGATAGTTTGTGATCACCAGTTTGATCGGATCTAAAATCGCTGCCATACGTGGACGTTTTAATTTCAGATCATCACGGATGCAGTATTCAAGCATCGCTGAATCTACAGAGCTGTGACTCTTTGCAACTCCGACAAGTTCCATAAACTTCTTGATGGATTCTGGTGTATATCCTCTTCTTCTAAGTGCTGATAATGATACCAGACGTGGATCATCCCACCCATCTACGATTCCATCTTCAACTAATTTCTTGATATAACGTTTTCCTGTGACAACATTTGTCAGATATAACTTCGCAAACTCAATCTGTTTTGGCGGATTCTCAAATTCACATTCATTCACAACCCAGTCATATAATGGTCTGTGGTCCTCGAATTCCAGTGTACAGATAGAGTGTGTTACCCCTTCAAATGCATCCTCTAATGGATGTGCAAAGTCATACATTGGATAGATACACCATTTGTTTCCTGTATTATGATGTTCCATTCTTGCGATACGATAAAGAATTGGATCCCTCATGTTGATATTTCCAGATGTCATATCGATCTTGGCACGAAGAACTTTGCTTCCATCTGGGTATTTTCCTTCCTTCATCTCGCGGAATAACTGTAAGTTCTCTTCCGGTGTACGGTCACGATATGGACTGTTCTTTCCAGGTTCTGTTAAAGTTCCTCGGTATTCTCTGATCTGTTCAGCATTCAGATCACAGACATATGCTTTCCCTTTCTTGATCAGGAATTCTGCACATTCATACATCTTGTCAAAATAGTTAGAAGCATAATAGATATGTTCGTGATAATCTGCTCCTAACCATTCTACGTCCTCTTTAATAGAATTTACATATTCTTCCTTCTCTTTTGTTGGGTTTGTATCATCAAAACGGAAATGGAAATCTCCGCCATATTCCTGAGCCAGTCCATAGTTTAATAAGATGGATTTTGCGTGTCCGATATGAAGATATCCGTTTGGTTCTGGTGGAAATCTTGTAACTACCTTCTTGCAATGCCCTTCTTCTATATCTTTTTCTATGATCTGTTCGATAAAATTCTTAGAAATCGTTTCTTCCATGTCTTCCTCCATATAGTTTTTTCTATTCTGATTATAATGTATCTTCTATACACTTGCAATCATATAATTTCTGTATCATTGTGAAATACAGATAATCCTTCTATATAAGATCTAATGCCTCCATGACATTTGAAACTCCTACAAGTCTCATGTCTGTCTGGACCTTGATCTGATCTACATTCGCCTGAGGCAGAACGCATCGTTTAAATCCTAGTTTCTGTGCTTCTTTGATCCTTGCTTCTCCACCTGATACGGCTCTTACTTCTCCTACCAGACCAACTTCTCCAAAAATGATCGTATCTTCTAAGATCGGCCGGTTCTTATAACTCGATGCGATTGCCATAATAATACCAAGATCGATCGCTGGTTCGCCAAGTTTCATACCTCCAGCCAGATTCACATACGCATCACAGCCGCCAAGCTGCAGTCCAACTCTCTTCTCAAGCACTGCCATCAAAAGATTCACCCTGTTATAATCAATTCCAACTGCTGTTCTTCTCGGCATCTGAAAGCTTGTTGGTGATACCAATGCCTGAATCTCGATCAGGATCGGTCTGGTCCCTTCCATGGAACATACAACAACGGATCCTGACGCATCAAGAGGTCTTCCATTAAGCATCGTCTTTGACGGATTCTCCACTTCTACAAGTCCATTGTTACACATCTCAAACACACCGATCTCGTTCGTGGATCCAAAACGGTTTTTGACACCTCTTAAGATTCTGTATGCCGCTTCTCTTTCCCCTTCAAAATAAAGGACCGTATCTACCATATGCTCAAGTGTTCTTGGTCCTGCAACCACTCCTTCTTTGGTCACATGTCCTACGATAAAAACTGCGATATTATTCTCTTTCGCAACTCTCATCATCGCTGCAGTCACTTCTCTTACCTGAGACACACTGCCTGCTGCCGAGGAAAGATCCTCGCTGTACATTGTCTGAATCGAATCAATCACCGCAAATTCTGGTTTCGTCTTTAAGATCGCATTCGTGATTGCATCAAGATCTGTCTCACAATACAGAAGCATCTCTTCTTCAAATGTTCCGATCCTCTCTGCTCTCATCTTGATCTGATGCATAGATTCTTCCCCAGAAATATACAAAACCTTACGTTTGCTGTTCGCAAGATTCCTGCATACCTGTAATAATAACGTGGATTTCCCGATTCCCGGATCTCCTCCGACCAACGATAGGGAACCTTTGACGATCCCGCCGCCTAACACACGGTCCAGTTCATGAATTCCTGTTGGAATCCGCTCTTCATTCTCTACTGTTACCTCGGATATATTCATAGGAGAGGCAGAAGTCTTTAAAGACTTTGCCCCTCCTTTTTTCGTTTCTGTAACTTTCTCTTCTGTAAAAGTATTCCACTGCTTACAGGCAGGACACTGCCCCATCCACTTGGAAGACTCATGACCACACTGGCTGCAAAAATAAACTGTCTTTTGTTTTGCCATTGGTGCTCCTTTATGTTACTACTGTTTCTTTACACGAACAGCTGCTGCTGTTCCCTCGCTTAACTCAACACTCAGAGTTAGTTTTCCTCCAAGATTTGCTTTCATCATTCCTACATTCGTATTATCAATAAAAACTTTATATTCCTGTCCGGCTTCTACTTCTAAAGTAACCTGGACATCAGATGAAGATTCAATCTCAAATGCAACTCCATCTGTTGTTGCAACAAAGTTATGTACTGCTGAACCTGGAACTGATTCAAAGATCAGCTGTCCGTTCTTGTCCAGTTTTGTCATTGTCTTGAAAGTCTTGATCTTATAGATATCTCCTTCAAACTGGATATCTCCTTTCTTCGCTTTCTGTGCTAATGTATAGTCACCAAAGCTAAGTGTTCCATTGTCTTCGCTGCGGAATAATTCAGTTACCACTGCCATTGTCTTTTCCTCCTAATATCTGTTTCGGTCGTCGTATGTATATTATAATATATTTCAGTATTATTTACTAGTTTTCCTTTACCGAAAAAGTAAGTTTTTTATCTTTTTTACCAATCGTCATCGTCTGTCCATTCGTAAGGGTTCCTTCTAAGATCTTATCTGCCAGTACATCTTCAATCTCATTCTGGATGATCCTTCTTAATGGTCTTGCCCCATAATTCTCATCATATCCCTTATCTGCTAACAGATCCATCGCACCAGATGTGATCTTTAATGTGATCTGATGTTCTCTTAATAAACGGGCTCTCAATTCATCCATAAATAATTTTGCGATCTTCTTAACTTCTTCCTTTGTAAGGATGGCAAATACGATCGTCTCATCAATTCGATTTAAAAACTCTGGGCGAAAGATCTGTTTCACTTCTTCCATAACACCCTTTTTCATACGTTCATGAGTCTTGGCTTTATCTGTATCATCCATAGAAAATCCTAAATGTTTTGGTGCAATGATACGGTTTGCACCTGCATTGGAAGTCATAATGATAACAGTATTCTTAAAGTCGACTTTTCTTCCATTGGAATCTGTAATATGTCCGTCATCTAATACCTGAAGCAGGATATTAAATACATCAGGATGAGCTTTTTCGATCTCATCAAAAAGAAGGACAGAGTAAGGATGTCTTCGAATCTGTTCACTCAGCTGTCCGCCTTCTCCAAATCCAACATATCCTGGAGGAGATCCAATGATCTTTGATACACTGTGCTTCTCCATATATTCAGACATATCCACACGGATCAGATCTTCTTCTCTTCCAAATAAAGCTTTTGCTAATGTCTTTGACAGCTCTGTCTTACCAACTCCTGTTGGCCCTAAAAATAAGAATGATCCGATCGGACGGTTTGGACTCTTAAGACCGACTCTGCTTCTCTTCACAGCTTTGGCAACTGCATTGACCGCTTCATCTTGCCCGATCACATGTTTGTGAAGTTCTTTCTCTAAATGTCTTAATCGTTCCATATCTCCCTTTGTAAGCTGTGTTACTGGAATCTGTGTCCATAAAGAAACGACTTCTGCGGCATCCTCTGTTGTCAATTCTGGAATCTCATTTTGCTTCTTCTGATTTCTCTTCATCTTACGTTCCAGAGATTTCTCAAGTTTGTTCTTCTCTTTCTTAAGCTCTCTTGCTTCTGTAATATCTCCATCAGAAAGCGCTGCTTCGATCTTCTCTATGATCTCCCTGATCTCCTTGCGTTCTTTCTTAAAACCTGCATGACTTCCAAGCTGTTCCATTCGTTTCCTTGCACAGGCTTCATCTAACAGATCGATGGCTTTATCTGGCAGAAAACGATCACTGATATATCGATCAGAAAGAGAGGCGATCGCCTCTGCCACATCTTCTGATACCAGGATCCTATGATAATCTTCAAAACGATGTTTGATCCCTTTTAAGATCGTGATCGTTTCTTCTACGGTTGGTTCTTTCACTCTGACTGGTTGGAATCTTCGAACTAATGCTGCATCTTTTTCAAAATATTTTGTATATTCTTCACTCGTTGTCGCACCGATCAGCTGAAAATCTCCTCTTGCCAATGCTGGTTTTAAGATATTAGATGCATCCATAGCTCCCTCAGAACCTCCAGCTCCAATGATCGTATGAATCTCATCAATAAACAAAATAATAGAATCATCCTGTGTTGCTTCGGTTACGATACGTTTCATTCGTTCTTCAAATTCTCCACGGAATTTCGTTCCAGCGATCACTTTCGTAAGGTCTAAGGACAAAATCCTCTTATTCTTAAGAATTCTTGGCATATTGCCTTCGGCGATCCTTTGTGCAAGGCCTTCAACGATTGCTGTTTTACCAACCCCTGGATCACCGATCAGACATGGATTATTCTTTGTCCTTCTGCAAAGGATCTGCATCAGACGTTCCATCTCACTTTCACGTCCGATCATCGGATCAAGCTTCCCAAGCATGGCTTTCTCTGTCAGATCTGTACTATACTGAAGCAGCATATATTCTCCCGCTCCATCTTCCATATCACCGCCATCAGAGATTGCTTCATTATATTCATTCTTCGCACTTCTGAAATCAATTCCTGCAGTAACTAAAATATCTGTATAGATTCCTTCGGATGAAATCTTATGATCTTCCAGAAAACGGAATGCTTCATTATCTCCATCTTTGATCATCGCCATCAAGATATGTTCTGATCCGATCGCTTCACACCCGTATTTCATTGCAAGTTCTCCTGCAATTTCTAACAGGTATTCTGTCTTCGGAGTATCCATTACCGTTCTTCTTCGGTCTTTTGGCATCTTTGACTTCTCTTTGATCGCTTCTTCTATTAATTCTCTTGTCACTCCGTGCATCTTGAGCACTTCACTTGCAAGAGATCCGTCTGCCCCATAAAGTCCTAGCAGAACAAAAATACTGCTGACATCTTTAAATCCAAGATATCCAGCAATCTCTCGTCCTTCATTCAATGCTTTGGAGGCATATTTTGTAAATGGTAATCGGTTCATAATTCCTCCTGTTATTACTTTCTGTCTAATTTCTGGTACATATCATGAATCAACCGGTTCATCTCGTCTTCTGTAACTCCTTTACAGACAGCTTCCGCAACTAACATCCTTAAATTCCCCTGAATGCTTGCTAATTCCTGCTGTTTTTCCAAAGTTTCAACACTTATGACTGCACCTTTTCTTCGGTCTAGTTTCAGGTATCCTTCTTCTCTTAAGATCGCATAGGCTTTGTTCACTGTGTGCATGTTCACTCCAAGCACCTGTGCTAACTGACGGACAGATGGAAGTGATTCTCCATCAGCAAATTCTGCACATGCGATTCCCATAATGATCTGATTTCTTAACTGTACATAGATTGCCTCGTCACTATTGAAATCAATCTCCAGTATCATTGTGCAACCCTTCTTTCCTCTTTCGAAATTTACAACTTATCTATGATATTTTGTTATACATAGACTATAATATAAAGCACAGTCTGTCAAGAGCTTCTCTTCCAGATGATAAAGAAAAAGATGCAGTGTAAAAAACTACATCTCTCTCGTCTATTTTTCATTCAGATCTAAAATTCTTTGATTTGCACTTCCTCGGAATTTTAATGTGATATCTTTCTGGGATTCGATAAACTGTCCATCAACCAGCGTATCAATATAAGATAACATCTCTTCCGTAAACGGTGTGTATACTTTACCACCTTCGAGCAAATCTTTGTCATACGTATATCCTGTATAGCACCAGATATTCTTCTTTGGATAATTTTCTTTGATCTCTTTTAATAATCTGATCAGTTCTTCCTGATTCTCCGGTTCAAATGGTTCCCCTCCAAGAAGCGAAAAACCTTCAATATAATCTGGCTTTAACAATTCCATGATATGATCTTTTGTCTCCGTCGTAAATGGCTTTCCATAACAAAAGTCCCATGTCTCCTTATTAAAGCATCCTGGACAATGATTTCGGCAGCCTGATACGAATAAGCTGACTCTGACTCCTGGTCCATTCGCAATATCACATTTTTTAATTTCTCCGTAGTGCATATGATCTCCTCTGTCATCGCGTTTTATAAATGAAGGACTCGATCCTTGATTTCCTGTGTACGTCCCTGATTCCAGAACTGTGTTCCGATATATCCACAAGTACGTCTTGCAACAAACATATGATCCTGATCTGTATTTCCACAGTTTGGACATTCCCAGATCAGTTTTCCTGATTCATCTTCTTTGATCTGAATCTCTCCGTCGTATCCACAACATTCACAGTAATCACTCTTTGTATTTAACTCTGCATACATGATGTTATTGTAAATAAATTTCATCACGGATAAGACGGCTGGAATATTATCCTGCATGTTTGGTACTTCAATGTAGCTGATCGCTCCGCCTGGCGATAATTTCTGGAATTCTGACTCAAATGCCAGTTTGCTGAATGCATCGATCTCTTCTGTTACATGAACATGATAGCTGTTTGTGATGTAGTTCTTATCTGTAACTCCCGGAATGATACCAAAACGTTTCTGTAAGCATTTTGCAAACTTGTAAGTTGTTGATTCCATTGGTGTTCCGTATACAGAATAGCTGATGTTCTCTGCTGCCTTCCATTCATTACATTTATCATTTAATTTCTGCATAACTTTTAATGCAAATTCTTTCCCTTCATCGGATGTATGAGACTTGCCTGTCATGCGGACACACATCTCATAAAGTCCTGCATATCCAAGGGAAATCGTGGAATATCCATCGTATAATAACTTATCGATCTTCTCGCCTTTCTTCAGTCTCGCAAGCGCTCCATGTTGCCAAAGGATCGGCGCAACATCAGATACCGCTCCCTTTAATCTCTCATGGCGACATCTTAATGCTCTGTGGCACAATTCCAGTCTCTCTTCTAAGATGTCCCAGAATTTATCCATATCTCCATTAGAACTGCATGCGACATCAACCAAGTTGATCGTTACAACACCCTGATTAAATCTTCCATAGAACTTATGGCTTCCATCTGCATTTCTCTGGGAATCTTCAACCGTTAAGAAGGATCTGCATCCCATGCAAGGATATACTTCACCATTCTTCAGTTCTCTCATCACTTTCGCTGAGATATAGTCTGGAACCATACGTTTTGCTGTACATTTTGCAGCTAATTCTGTCAGATGCCAATACTTGGAATCTGGTGTAATGTTATCATCATCTAATGCATAAATAAGTTTTGGGAAGGCTGGAGTGATCCAGACTCCTTTTTCATTCTTAACACCCTGAATTCTCTGTTTCAGGACTTCTTCGATCACAAGAGCCAGATCGTCTCTTGTCTGTCCTTCTGGTACTTCGTCAAGATACATAAAGACTGTGACAAATGGCGCCTGTCCATTACATGTCATTAAAGTTACCAGCTGATACTGGATCGTCTGGATTCCCTGTTTGATCTCATCATACAGACGCATCTCTGTAATCTTGTCGATGATCGCATCATCCATAGATTCTCCGATCACTTTACGTTCCTTCACGACATTCTTACGCAGCTTCTTTCGACTGATGTCTACAAATGGTGCTAAATGTGCTAATGTAAAAGACTGTCCTCCATACTGGTTGCTTGCAACCTGAGCAACAATCTGTGTTGTCACATTACATGCTGTAAAAAATGAATGTGGTTTCTCGATCAATGTCTCACTGATCACCGTTCCATTCTGAAGCATATCTTCCAAGTTGATCAGATCACAGTTATGTTCTCTCTGTGCAAAATAGTCAGAATCATGAAAATGGATGATTCCTTCTTCATGAGCACGAATGATCTCATTTGGCAGAAGGACACGTTTACTTAAGTCTTTGCTGACTTCTCCTGCCATATAATCTCTCTGCGTGGAATTGATCACTGGGTTCTTATTCGAATTCTCCTGATTTACTTCCTCATTAATATTATCAAGTAAAGAAAGAATTCCATCATCGGTCGTATTTGATTTTCTTCTCAGTTCTCTCTTAAAACGGTATCTTACATACTTCTGGGCAACTTCATATCCTCTCATCTCCATGATCCCTGTCTCGACCATATTCTGGATATCTTCTACATTCACCGCATGAGAAGAGTTTGCTACCTGATCTGCAACCTTCTCTGCGATCGCCATGATCTGATACTGATTCATCTGATGGATCTTTGTTACCTCTTCATTCGCCTTCGTGATCGCATTGATGATCTTATCGAGATCAAAGGTTACCTCCTCACCGTTTCTCTTGATAATCTTTGTTTTTACATCACCATTCATAGTTTCTCCCTCATTTATATAAAATTACAAGATTCTGTGTGTTTCCATTTTCTGGTACAAAATCTTGTTGTCGTTCTACCAATCAGCACTATATCTTGTGCCATTGCCTTTATTATATTACACTCTTTTTCATAAAAAAGAAAGAGCTAATTTTTCATTTTAGAGAATATGAAGATGTTCAAACAGAATCTTAAATCCCAAAAGTATCAGTATTATGCCACCTGCGAGCTCTGCCTTGGATTTATATTTTGTTCCAAAAATATTTCCGATTTTTACTCCTGCAAATGAAATCAAGAAAGTACAGACTCCAATCATCGACGCTGCGGATACAATATGCACATTTAAAAAGGCAAATGTGATCCCAACTGCTAATGCATCGATACTTGTCGCAACAGCAAGCATGAACATTTCTTTCACTGCGATCGAATCATCTGCCTGTTCTTCATCATTTGATAATGCTTCTTTGACCATATTGATTCCGATCAGCCCAAGAAGCACAAATGCGATCCAATGGTCGATCGATGTGATCTGGTCTTTAAACTGTGTTCCAAGGAAAAATCCGATTGTTGGCATCAGTGCCTGAAATCCTCCAAACCATAAACCAACAATGATCCCTTTTTTCAAAACTTTTTCTCTCATCGCCAGTCCTTTGCAGATAGAAACAGCAAATGCATCCATCGCCAATCCAACAGCCAGTGTTAATAACGTAAGTAAATCCATAAAAACGTCCTCCATATCGTAAGTTTTTCATATCATAGGGGATTCCATCGGAATTTCCTATGATATGAAAAAGACCCACAGACGAAAGCCTTGTTATAAACAAAAGCTTATCGTCTGTGAGTCTCGTTAATTAAGACAGCACCAGATGTCGTTCATCATTATGTTGATACTGTCACAGATTCTCTGCTAACTACTCCCTCACGGAAATATCTATAAGATCATACCGGATGTGCTTCCGGCAAAATGTGCCTATGTATCATATCTCAACTGAGAATCTTTGTCAATATCTTTCCTTTAATTTTTGATTACGTTTTTCAAGATCTAACAGGTATTCTTTCATTTCCAGACCACCTGCATATCCTGTCAGTGAACCGTTCATTCCGATCACTCTGTGACATGGAACAACGATCACGATCGGATTCCTGTTATTCGCCATGCCAACAGCTCGACATCCTTTTGGAATCCCTACTGATTCCGCAATGTCTTTGTAAGTACAAGTTTCCCCATATGGAATCTTCTCCAATGCTTTCCATACTTTGATCTGAAATTCTGTTCCATGATAAGAAAGTTTCAGGTCAAACTTCTTTCTCCGCCCATCAAAATACTGTGATAATTGCAGTGCTGCTTCCCTGATCAATTCTGTATTCTTCTTCTCGCCTTCTAATATCTTCGTCCCAAAATATATCCCGCAAATGCCATGCCCATCTTCCTCAATCGTTAAATTACCGATTGGAAAACTATAATCATAATAGTACCTCATATGACAATCCTCCTAAAAATAGGTATACCATATTCTTCCATGGTTGGCAAGGACTAACTTGACATGTACATATTTCTTGCGTACAATGAAAAGAACTGTATAAAAATGAACAGATATTTATTTTAGGAGGAATTTTCATTGGACCCCAGTATGATATTACAGATAATCGCAATTATCATTTTATTAATGCTTTCTGCTTATTTTTCATCTGCAGAAACAGCACTTACAACCGTCAATCCACATAGTATGCGTGCCATGGCAGAAGATGGCAATAAAAAAGCTGCTATTGTTTTAAAATTGATCGAGAATCCAAGCCAGATGCTTTCCAGCGTCTTAGTCGGAAATAACCTTGTGAATATTTCATTAACATCCCTTACTACAACGATCGCTATTCGTATCTTTGGAAGCATGGGAGCCGGAATCGCAACTGCTGTGATCACAGTACTTGTATTGATCTTTGGTGAGATCACACCAAAGACTTTTGCAACGATCAATAATACAAAACTTGCTCTAAGCTATGCTTCCAGCATTTATCTGATCACAAAATTACTGACACCGGTTGTTTACATTATCAACAAACTTTCTACAGCGATCCTTATCATCTTGCGGATCGACTCGAAACAATCCAAACGTATCATGACTGAACGTGAACTTCGTACGATCGTTGATGTCAGCCACGAAGAAGGCGTTATCGAAGAATCTGAGAAAGATATGTTAAACAACGTTTTTGATTTTAAGGAATCTCTTGCCAAGGATATTATGATCCCGCGAATTGATGTAACTTTTGTGTCTGTAGATGCTTCTTATGATGAAGTTCTTGATATTTTCCGCGAAGCCGGTTATTCTAGACTTCCTGTTTATGAAGGAAGTAAAGATCATGTTGTTGGTATTGTTTATTTTAAGGATGTTTATTTCTACCGCAGCCAGCACAGAGGCGAGATCTTTCATTTGAAAGATGTTCTGCGTAAGCCGTTCTTTACGTATGAAACTCAGAAAGTATCAAGCCTTCTTGCACAGATGCGTGAAAAATCTGTTAGTTTCTCCATTGTTTTGGATGAATATGGAGTGACTGCAGGTCTTATTACTCTAGAAGATATCGTTGAAGAGATTTTTGGAGAACTGCGTGATGAATATGATGATTCTGAGGAAGAAACTTTCAAAAAATTATCCGATGGATCTTATATGGTATCCGCTTCTTTAAAGCTTGATGATCTTGATGATCTGCTTGACGTAGACCTTGATTCTGAGGATTATGATTCTCTTGGCGGATATATCATCGAACTGCTTGATCATCTGCCTTCAGAGGGCGAAACTGCAGAAGATGAACATTTTCTTTTTAAAGTTGTTTCTGTTGACAAAAATCGTATGGAAACAATTCATATCATTCCAAAAGAGCAGTAAAAAAAGAACCTTGCTTTTTCTTGCAAGGTTCTTTTTTTGTACTCTTATTTAAAATATTCTACTCCGGATTCGAAGATCTTCTGATCTTTCTGTCCGTAAATATTGATTCCTACATAGCTGTCACGACGTTCTGAATGTCCCATCTTACCAAGGACTCTTCCGTCTGGACTTGTGATACCTTCAATCGCATGGTAAGAACCATTTGGATTGAATTCTTCATTCATTGTAGGATCACCATTGAGGTCAACATACTGTGTTGCTACCTGTCCATTTTCAAACAGTTTCTGGATCACATCTTCATCTGCTACGAATCGTCCTTCTCCATGAGATACTGGTATACTGAAGATATCATCTACATGTACATTGTTAAACCATGGTGACAGATTAGAAGCAATTCTTGTATAAGCAACCTTAGAAATATGACGACCAATGCGGTTTGTTGTCAGTGTAGGTGATTTCGCATTCTGTTCTACGATCTTACCTTCTGGAACAAGTCCTAATTTGATCAGGGCCTGGAATCCGTTACAGATACCAAGTGCCAGTCCATCACGGTTATTTAACAGATCCATGACTGCTTCTTTTAATTTTTCATTTCTAAATGCTGTTGCAAAGAATTTTGCAGATCCATCTGGTTCATCACCGGCACTGAATCCACCTGGGAACATGATGATCTGGGATTCTTTGATCGCTTTTTCAAAAACTTCCACTGAATCACGGATTCCCTGTGCATCTAAGTTCTTAAATACCTTTGTGATCACGTTCGCTCCTGCACGTTCAAATGCTTTCGCTGAATCATATTCACAGTTTGTTCCTGGGAATACTGGAATAAATACATTTGGTTTTGCAACTTTATTCTTGCATACGTAAATATTTCCTTTTATATAGTGTCTTGTTGTATCAACGATGCTCTGATCTCCTTCAGATCTTGTTGGGAATACTTTCTCTAATGGTTTCTTCCATGTATCGATTGCTTCTTCTAATGTTACAACTTCGTCACCAAATACAAATTCATGTTTGTCTGTAACCTCACCTAACATTAATCCTGGAATCGCAAGTTTATGAACATCTCTTGTGCTCATTTCAACAACAAATGATCCAAACTTAGGATCTGTTAAGTCTTTTAATTCTACTTCTTCATCAAAGATCACACCTAATTTATTACCAAATGCCATCTTGGCAACTGCTTCTAAAGCTCCTCCGCCGCCAATTGCATATGCAGATTTGATAATTCCATCTTTGATCAGTTTTGTAATACGTTTGTATACTTTCTTCACTTCAGAATAGATTGGAAGATTGTATGCATCTGTTGGGATACAGATACGGATCAGACGGTTTCCTGCTCTCTTAAGTTCTGGTGTGATAACATCTGTTGTCTTCGCTACATCGACTGCAAAAGATACCAGTGTTGGTGGTACATCAATGTCATTGAATGTTCCAGACATACTGTCCTTTCCACCAATCGATGCAAGTCCAAATCCCATCTGTGCCTGATATGCACCAAGCAGTGCTGCAACCGGCTGTCCCCAGCGTGTCTTATCTTCTCCAAGACGCTTAAAGTATTCCTGGAATGTCAGGCGGATATTGCTATAATCTCCACCAGTAGCCACGATCTTCGCGATAGATTCTGTGATCGCATAAACTGCTCCATGGAATGGGCTCCATTTGGACAGATATGGATCAAATCCATAACTCATCATTGTGACTGTATCGCATTCTCCTTTCAATACTGGAAGTTTTGCGACCATTGTCTGAATTGGTGTCATCTGGTATTTTCCACCATATGGCATTGTAACTGTTGCTGCTCCGATAGAGCTGTCGAATCTCTCTACGAGACCTTTCTGTGAACATACATTAAGATCAGATAATGTATTCTTGCACACTTCTTCAAATGTACCTGTCTCGTCTTTGCGGTTAAAGTAAGATTCTACACGGTGAGGGATCTCTACAAATACTTCTGTTTCCTGATGTGCTCCGTTTGTATCAAGGAAAGCTCTTGAGATATTAACGATCTCTTTTCCTCTCCATTTCAGTACTAATCTTGGATCTTCTGTTACAACAGCAACTTCTACAGCCTCTAAGTTCTCTTCTGCAGAGTATGCAAGGAACTGATCTACGTCTTTTGGATCTACAACAACAGCCATACGTTCCTGAGATTCAGAAATCGCTAATTCTGTTCCATCAAGTCCTGCATATTTCTTAGGTACTTTATCAAGATCTACAACCAGACCATCTGCAAGTTCTCCGATCGCTACGGAAACTCCACCTGCACCAAAGTCGTTACATTTCTTGATCAGACGGCTGACTTCTTCTCTTCTGAATAATCTCTGGATCTTACGTTCTGTTGGTGGATTACCTTTCTGAACTTCAGCTCCACATGTCTCGATAGATTCTTCTGTATGAACTTTAGATGATCCTGTTGCTCCTCCACAACCGTCACGTCCTGTTCTTCCACCTAATAAGATGATGATATCTCCTGGGTCAGAGTTCTCTCTGATCACGTTCTTTCTAGGTGCTGCACCCATAACGGCACCGATCTCCATACGTTTTGCAACATAGTCTGGATGATATACTTCATTAACATATCCTGTTGCAAGACCGATCTGGTTTCCGTAAGAACTGTATCCATTCGCAGCTTCATTTACAATCTTATACTGTGGTAATTTACCTTTTAATGTGTCTTTTAATGGGACTGTTGGATCAGCAGCACCTGTAACACGCATTGCCTGATATACATAAGAACGTCCTGATAATGGGTCACGGATCGCTCCTCCAAGACATGTTGCCGCTCCACCAAATGGTTCGATCTCTGTTGGATGGTTATGTGTCTCATTCTTGAAACTGATCAGCCATTCTTCTTCCTTACCATCAATTTCTACTGGTACAACAATGCTGCAGGCGTTGATCTCATCGCTTTCTTCCATATTGTCAAGAATTCCATCTTTTTTAAGACGTTTCATCGCCATTAATGCCATATCCATTAAGCAGACATATTTGTCATCACGGTCTTTGTACATCTCTTCAAAGTCATCCATGTAAGAATAATATGCTTCTTCTAATGGTGCACGATAAAATCCATCCTGGAATCCAATGCTTGTAAGTTCTGTGGAGAATGTTGTATGACGACAGTGATCTGACCAATAAGTATCCAGTACACGGATCTCTGTCATGGAAGGATCTCTCTTTTCTTCTCCTTTATAATAATTCTGGATATGAAGGAAATCTTTGAATGTCATAGCAAGATTTAAAGAATCATATAATTCTTTAAATTTGTCTTCTTCCATATCTTTGAATCCATCCAGAATCTTAACATCTGCTGGTTCTTCAAAATCCATCACTAATGTCTCTGGTTTGTCTGCAGCTGCCTCTCTTGAGTCAACTGGGTTGATGCAATATTCTTTGACTGCTTCTAACTGTTCCTCAGTTAAGTCACCTTTTACAACATAAGTTGTTGCACTTCTGATCAGGGCATCTTCGTCCTCATTCAACAGTTTCACACACTGCTGTGCAGAATCTGCTCTCTGATCGAACTGACCTGGCAGAAACTCAACACTGAAAGATATTTCTCCATCGGCAAGTGGTAATGTCTCTTCATACACGTCGTCAACTGGTGGTTCACTAAATACTGTAACCAGTGCTTTTTCATAACTTGCATCGGATAGATTCTCGATGTCATAGCGGACAAGGACACGAACAGATTCGACATCCAGTCCAAGATACTGCTTCAATGATGCATGCAGCTCTTTTGCTTTTACTGCGTAGTCTTTTTTCTTTTCAACATAGACTCTTCTAACTTCTCCCATGATTTCCTCCCATTTATTCATGTAGTTTCTTAATCACCTGAAATGCAGATGCATTTTCCAAAATCGTTGGCTGATCCTCGGCATAGAATATGATCCCATCTGCCGTTGAACGGATCTCTGATAAAATCTCTCCATTATATGGATTAATGACTTCACCAAGCAGCTGACCTCGGTTAACTTCCTCATTGATCGTCACAAAACGTCTTAGGAATCCCGGAGCACTTGCTTTGACGGATACAAGATCCTCTTCTTCTATAATACTCGCAATATACCCGTTATGGCAATTATATTTTAAAATACCCATTCGAGTCAAGAAGCGAAGCACGGCAGATACAGCCTTCCTGGCCAGATTCACATCGATATTATCTGTTTCCCCAGAATATACCGAAAATGCATCCGTCCCATTGATCTGCCAGTTATAAGTTAATGTCTTTTTATCAAAATTTCGTTGTTTGCTTGTTAATACATAAGGCAGCCCGAACAGACTTGCAAGGCTGGTGCTTTCTTTTCCTGTTGCAGGCATTCGCACATGTGGCACAAAATCCCCGCTTCTGAAAAATGATGCAAAATGGATTCCATAGCGGAATCCTTTAACCCGTTCAAATAAATGTGCTGCCAGACGGCTTGTTGGTTCCCCGTCAAAATTCCCAGGAAACTGACGGTTGATATCACTGTTATCAGATACCCAGTATTTCATTCCGACATTCATTGAAAAATTATTCACACATGGAATGACCAGAATCTGATTATCTCCAACGATCGCACCACTGTTCTCCAGTTCTTTTAAACGTTTGACTAACTGAGAACAAATATATAACTGCTGATATTCATTTCCACGCATTGCTCCGACAATACATGCCGCTGGTTCTGATCCTTCACTTTGTTTTCCAAAGAGATATCCTTCGATCTTAAACTCATCTCTTAAGTAATTTCCTGAGGAATATATGATTTCTTTTTTCATAGTGCATTCCCTCCGATCACTCTGGCTACCAAGGACCCTTCCGTTACACTTGGATGTTCTCTTAATGTCATCAAAATACCATCGGTTGGGGCAACCACTTCTTCTTCCGTTGCTCCCATTAAAGGATTCTGTACGATCCCTATGATCTCACCTTTCTTTACCGGATCCTTTAATCGCTTGTAAGAAACAAACAATCCACTGGATTCACAATTTAAATAAAAGATCTGGTCTTCGTGGATAAACGGAACCTTTGTTTTGCCTTGAACCTTTCCCTTCCAGATACCAAGTTCTGCCATCACCGAAAAAATTCCATCTATGATCTGGCGGCAGTACTCGTAACGGATACGAAATGCTGCACCGGATTCCGTAACCATAGTTGGGATTCCCATCTGGTTTAAAGTGAAAGCTAAACTTCCTTCATTCACTGTCTGAGAAGGATGGATCCAGACAAGATCCGTATTCATATATTTTGACAGATGAAGTAATGTCTCATCGTAATCGTTATTTAAACGTACTTGAGGAACTTCCTGCAAAAAGATATTACTAGAATGAATATCAATGCAACAGGATGCTCCTTTGATATCTTCGATCAATTTAGCTGCTGTATAATCTTCCAGACCTCCATTGATGTCTCCTGGAAATGCACTGCTGTAATCGATATCTGAGATTGGTACTGCTCTTGTTCGTGCATCCAGTCCTAATGGATTGACCGCTGGATACACATCGACAATACCTGTCAGATTCTCAAATTCTGCCTTGATCCGGCGAATGATCTCTCCGCAGATATACTGTCCGCCAAGCTCATCTCCGTAGATTCCAGACACCAGACAGATTCTCTTCTCCTCTCCAGTCACCACATCCGGCATCAGACGATTTCTTTTGATCCTTAGCATCTCTCCGATCGGAAGTTTTACAGATACGACTGTGTCTATCATATTAAAGCCTCTTTTCTATTGTTTTATCTGTATCGTAAATATTTTACTTTTGACCCTCACGTCTTATTTTGCAAATAACATTTTTAAAATGATCGGTGATAAGAGTGTTGTGACGAGAACCATGATGACTACTGGTGCAAAGAAAATTTCTGATAATAATCCAACAGAAATTCCTTTCTGTGCAACGATCAGTGCAACTTCACCTCGGCATACCATTCCTGCTCCGATCTGTACAGATTCTCTCTTCGTATATTTGCACAACAATGCTCCAAAACCGCATCCCGCGATCTTCGAGATCACTGCGATCACACATAAAATGATCGTAAAGATGATCAACGTCTGTGTCATTCCATGAATGTTTACATTCAGACCGATACTTGCAAAGAATACTGGTGTGATCAGCATATACGATAAAACTTCAATCTTGTTATATATATAAAATCGTTCTGGGAGCCTGCATAAAATGATCCCTGCAAGATATGCACCTGTGATATCAGCGATTCCAAACACTTCTGCAAGAAATGCAAGTGCTAAGCAAAATGCAAGTGCAAACACCGGAACTCTTCTTCTATGACGTTCAATCTCTGGATTCTTATAAGTAGAAAGCCACTCAAAGAACTTCTTGATCCCAACTCCACCGATAATAGAAATCGCAAAGAATGCTGCCATCTGGATCAAGATCTTAAGGATTGCCTGAATATGGAATCCAGATGCTCCCCCAAGGCTTGTCATAATTGATAATAAAACGATTCCCAAGATATCATCAATGATCGCTGCCCCAAGGATTGCTGTTCCGACTCTTCCTTTTAAATGTCCCATATCCTGTAATGCTTCTACTGTGATACTTACTGAAGTTGCTGTTAGGATCACTCCAATAAAGATCGATTCCATGATATTATTTCCATATATAACGGATAAAACAGCTCCCATGATAAGTGGGATCAATACTCCACATAACGCAATGACGAATGCGGGAATTCCACTCTTCTTCAACTCATCAATATCTGTCTCAAGACCTGCCTGAAACATTAAAACAACTACACCTACTTCAGCCAGATTTAAAACTGAATCTGAAGGACTCACTACATTAAGGACCACTGGTCCTAAAATGATTCCCGCGATCAATGCTCCAACGACTGGCGGCATGTTAAACTTCTTCGACACAAGACTAAAAGACTTGGTCATTGCCAGAATGATTGCGATATCCAGCAAAAACTTATATTCTTCCATTGTTTTACCTCCATTAGTTCGTATCGTATCATACCTGTTTTTTCTTGTCAATTCTTAGACAAAGTGATCTTTTTTTATCCTTTTCTTGCTTTTTTTATGATCCTTTAGTATAGTGGAGAAAAGACTAAGAAAAGAGGTATCAAAATGAGTGAATTTAACGAAGTAGATAATATCATTGAAGAAGAAACTCCTGTGCTCCATTTAGAATTAGAAGATGGAACTGAACAAGACTGTGCCGTGATCGCTTTATTCTCTGTAGAAGAATTAGATGATCAGGAATATATCGCATTGATCACTGTTGAAGACTTAGAAAGTGATGACGAAGAAGGGGCTTTACTTTTATATCGTTACAACGAAGACCCTGAAGATCCTGATACTTTCAGTCTTGACAACATTGAAACAGACGAAGAATATGAGACAGTCACTGCTGTCTTAGATGAGATCTTAGAAGACGAAGAATAATATGATATTAATAAAAAAGCCCTTGCATCTTATATGCGGGGCTTTTTTTCATATTGAAGTTTTGTTCGGATCACTTTGTCAAGTTCATAATACTTTTCTTCCAGAGTTTTTCCATTCAGGACACAATCCATTGCCATACCCATGGATTCCAGCATCGTTTCTGTGATCTGATCTCTATACTGTAATAAAATATTCAGGCGCTCATGAAGATCTGTTTCATCTAAGAATTTCAACAGTGGTTCAATGTCTGCTGTTTCTTCTGTCTCATCACATTCATTTTCCTGTGCTGTCACTTCATCAACCAGTTCTGCTTCTGAATTTTCACACAGTTCTACTTTCCGAAAACGGTATATCTGTTGCACATCTGGGTATTTTTCATGATCGACTTCACTTAAGAACATCGCAAGTGGTCTTGCATATGTCTTAAACGTTCCATACATTGCCTGATAGACCACCAATGGTTCTTCTGTCTCTGTATGTATTGCAACCGTAACGATCTGATAAAGTTTTCCTTTAAAATGCATATAAAATTCGCCTGCTCTTGGCATCGCTCTATTTTCCATGCAAAACACCTCTTTTCTCCTGACGGCTTCTTAGTTCTTCTACGAACCTTGACGGCCTGCTGTCTTTGTTATAAAGTTTCTTTACTGACAAGATGTGCAGATATTTCTTGGCTCTTGTAACTCCAACGTAAAACAAACGTCTTTCTTCTTCCACGTCTTCTTCTTTCATGGACTTCTTATGTGGGATCACGTCTTCATTGACATCTGGCAAAAAGACACGTTCAAATTCCAATCCTTTGGTGCTGTGCATCGTGCTGACCACAACTCCTTCTTTTTCTTTCTGATTCTCTTTTGACTGGCGGTTTAATTCTTCGGTGTATTCTTTGATATGATCAAACCATGCCTCATATGTATCATAGCCTTTTGCGCTCTCCTGAAGTTCTTCTAATACTTGCGTAAATTCTTCTTCCTGAATCTTGCGAAATCTTGCATATTCTGCTAAATACGCATTGTATCCCACGGATTTCCGGATATAATTGATCGCCATCAACGGAGTCATATTCTTCATGATCCGAAGATCTTCCTTAAAATCTTCTACATATTCATAAAGCCATGGTTTATCTTTGACCTTCTCTAACAGATCATCAAATGACACTTGTGATTCGGTCAGATACTCCCTGCTGATATAACGCTTGGGGCGGTTCATGACTCTTAAAAATGTGCTTCTTTTGCGATCTCCCATCGCAAGGTGCATATAATCTATGATATTTTTGGAAATCCAGTGATCAAACAAATTCGGTACTGCATCCTGCATATAAAATGGGATATTGTATGCCATCAATGCAGCGATCAGCTGTCTTGGTCCCTGATTGGTCCGATAAAGGATCGCGATCTGGGATAACGGTGTCTTCTTTGCCATCTCTTCCTTGATCGTGTAAATGATATGCTTATTCTCCTCATAGTGATCTTTAAATGTACGGACCTCAACCATACTTGTAGCATCTTCTCTTGCCTGCATCTTCTTTTCAAAACGTTTTGTATTATAAGAAATGATATCTTCCGCAACCTGTACGATCTCTTCCCCGCAACGATAGTTTCGGTTTAAGATCACCTGTCTGGTATTTTCAAAATCCTTTGAAAAATTTAACATCAGTTCTGGTCTTGCACCTCGAAACTTATAAATAGACTGATCATCATCTCCTACGATAAAGAGGTTCTTTGTCTCTCCTGCTAACATCTTGACGATCTCATACTGAATCTTATTGATATCCTGAAACTCATCGATCAAAATATATGGAAACTTCTGCTGCCATGCTTTTCTGATATCCTCACGCTCTTTTAACAACTCATACGTATAAACCAAAATATCATCAAAATCGATCCAACGGTTCTCATGCAGTTTTTCTTCATATGCCCGGTAAATTTCTTTAAACACTTCATCCCCACAGCACCCACTGTGATAATAGGCAAGAGGGATCATCTGCCCTTTGACTAAGCTGATCTCTTGTATGATCTGACGCATAAAATCTGCTTCATCATCAATCTCCAGCTCATGATCTGTGATGATCTCACGGATAAAGTCATATTTTTTATGTTCCGGCAGAATATTATCTGCACTATAGTGATAGGCATATTTTAAAATCGTAAAAAACACAGAATGAAAGGTTCCAAAAGAAACCGGCAGGGTTTCCCCTGCCAGCCGCCAAAACCGCTCTTTCATCTCATTCGCTGCTGCTCTGGTAAATGTAATGACCAGAATCCGCTGCGGTGGGATCTGATAGTGCGATATCAAATATTGAATTCTCTTTGTGATCACAAGTGTCTTCCCTGAACCTGGTCCTGCAAGTACCATCATCGGTCCATCTTTGTGCATCACTGCTTCTTTCTGTGCCTTGCTCAGCTGGCTATGCAAGTGCTGCCTCCAGTTTCGCGATCGCATCATTGATTCTCTTTAATGATTCTTCTTTTCCCAGAAGTTCCATTAATTCTGTTGCTCCACCTGGTGTCATCTGCTTTCCAGAAACTGCTGTACGAACTGGCCACATCACATAACCATTCTTGTACTCATGTCCTTTTGCAAAAGATACTAACATCTCATATAATGCATCATTTGTAAAATCTTCCTGTGCTTCGATCACTGGATAGATCTCTTTTAATACGGTTAATGAAGTCTCAGGTGTTGTCTTCATCTTCTTATGTTTGTACATCTCTACATCATATTCTGGAACTGCTTCGAAGAAGTCAATGTGTCCCGGAATCTCTGTAAATAACTCAATTCTTGTCTTCACCATAGAAAGAATCTTATCAAAATCCATCTCTCTGTGAATTGTCTCTGTTACATATGGCATAGCAAGTTCTTTGAAACGGTCAAAGTCCATGGCTTTGATATATTCACCATTCATCCATTTGATCTTGTTCATATCAAAGACCGCTGGTGTCTTAGACATATGTTTGTAATCAAAGATCTCTTCTAATTCTTTTAATGAGAAGATTTCCTGTTCTCCTCCTGGACTCCATCCAAGTAATGCAACGAAGTTTACGATCGTCTCTGGCAAGAATCCCTGCTCGATCAGATCTTCGAAGGAAGAATGACCTTTTCTCTTACTCAATTTGTGATGTTCTTCGTCTGTGATCAGTGGACAATGAATGTATACTGGTTTTTCCCATCCGAATGCATCATATAAACGATTGTACTTTGGTGTAGATGATAAGTATTCATTACCACGAACTACATGTGTGATTCCCATTAAATGGTCATCAACTACGTTTGCGAAGTTGTATGTTGGATATCCATCCGATTTGATCAGGATCATATCATCTAATTCGATATTATCCACTGTGATCTCTCCGTAAATCTCATCAACGAAAGATGTTGTTCCTTCTGTTGGGTTATTCTGACGGATAACATATGGTACTCCTGCATCTAATTTCGCCTGAACTTCTTCTTTGGATAAGTTTAAGCAATGTTTGTCATAATGACTGATCACAACATCTCCTGATTTTACTTTCAGTGTGTCTAATCTCTCCTGATCACAGAAACAGTAATATGCTTCTCCCTTGTCGATCAGTTCTTTTGCATATTTTAAATAAAGCCCCTGTGCCTGTCTCTCACTCTGAACATATGGTCCGACTCCACCATCGATGTCTGGTCCTTCATCGTGGTTCATTCCGGCTTTCTTAAGGGTATTGTAGATAATCTCTTCTGCCCCTTCTACCTGTCTTTCCTGGTCTGTATCTTCAATTCTTAAAATAAAATCTCCGCCTGCATGACGTGCGATCAGATATGCATAAAGGGCTGTTCTTAAGTTACCTACATGCATACGCCCTGTAGGGCTTGGTGCAAATCTTGTTCTTACTTTGCTCATGATTTCCTCCCATTTGGTTTTAATTCTATCTTTCTATTCTACAAAACTTATCTTTCTTTGTAAAGAAGCAGTCTTATTGATTTTCGTTAATTTATGTTGATTTTTTGAAACAATCCGTCTTAAATCTCATTTAAGATCCTGCTAGCTTCCTCAAATGGCTCTAAGGTTCTCTTTAAGATTCCCTGCGTTGCCGCGATAAAGATTCCATAGTTCACGATCGGAACACCTGCATCTTTGACTCTTGCGATACGGTTTTTCATCTCTCTTCTATTTAAAGTACATCCGCCACAATGAATGACCAGATCATAAGTATCCAGATCTTCAGGGAAAGAGTTTCCACTGCTTGTATGGATATCAAAATCCTTACCTGTATATTGTTTTAACCATCTTGGGATCTTCACCGTTCCGATGTCATCGCACTGTCTGTGATGAGTGCATCCTTCCGCGATCAAGATCTTCGCCCCTTCTTCTAAATGTTCCAAGGCTTTCACTCCTCTGACTTCTTCTTCCAGATCACCTTTATATCTTGCAAACAGAATCGAAAATGAAGTCAGTTTGATATCTTCTGGCACAATCTTTGAGACTTTGCCAAATGCCTGAGAGTCTGTAATGACCAATGCTGGTTTCTTGCCGATCTCTTCTAATGTCTTTTCTAATTCCGTTTCTCTTACAACAATAGAGGCTGCTCCTGCTTCTAAAAGGTCACGGATCGTCTGCTGCTGTGGAAGGATCAATCTGCCTTTCGGTGCTGCACTGTCGATCGGTACGACTAAGATCACAAAATCATTCGGACAGACTAAATCTCCAACAATCTTTAGCGTGTCATCATCAGTTGGAACCAGTTTCCCGATCTCTTCTTTTAACTCCCAGATCCCTTTTTTATCCTTTGCACTGACAAAGCAGGATTTGTCTTCTTTCCATTCTTGGGCATTGGAAAGATCCATCTTATTGTAGACTTTCAGATAAGGAATCTTCCGGTCTTCGATCAAGCGTATCATATCTTCTTCAAACTCTGTCATACCATCTGTAGCATCCATGATCACAAGGGCGATATCTGCCTTGCCCAAGACTTCTTTTGCTTTCTTGACTCGCTTTTCCCCTAATTCTCCTTCATCATCAAGTCCCGGGGTATCGATCATAACTACTGGTCCTAATGGCAGAAGTTCCATTGCCTTGTATACAGGATCTGTCGTTGTTCCTTTGACATCGGATACGATCGCTAATTCCTGATTCGTCATAGCATTGATAACACTTGACTTCCCGGCATTTCGTTTCCCGAATAATGCGATGTGAATTCTGTCTCCTCTTGGTGTTGCATTTAAACTCATATGATTTCCTCCTGTCTGTCTTTATGGATCGTTAACTCTTTCTTTTATCTTTGTGCCTTATGATATCCCGCTGCCTTTGCTTCTTTCTCACTCTTAAATGTAACTAAATATTTTGATGTTCCCATACGGTCATAATCTCTTTGACCTGGGCAGTGGTATACCTTTGATCTGCTATTTCCACGGATCTTCTGTGAAGCAGCTGTCTTTGTATTTGTTTTTGCTACTGTTGTATTTTTGTTACTGCTGTTGTTTTTGCTGTTATTAGATGAATTCTGGTTTGTGTGGTATTTCTGGCTTGCTTTTGAATTCTCTGTTGTTACCTGCATGCTGCTGTCTGCTTCACTGTCTCCTGTCTCGTAATCAATCTTCACTCCATCCTGTACATTATATACAAAAACATTAAACTTAATATCTTCGCCCTTATCTTCCACAGACATCGCTTCCATCTGTACCCCTTTGGCTACCAGGTCATCTCCGTCAAAGACTGGCGTAACTCTGTATAATACATGATTGCCTGTCTCACGGACATAGTCACCGACCATCTCTTCATATGGTAACATTCCATCTACGTTAAAAGATCTTGTTCCTGTGATCAAGTTCTTGTTATTGGCATTCTCACCGGTCAGCTGGTAAGCGATCAAATGACAGCGGTTATATAGATATTTTCCATCAACGTTATCGTATTTTGCTGTATGCCATCCGGTTGGTTTTACCATACCGATTGCTCCACGTTTTCCTTTTGGCATGATATCTTTTCCAACACACGCTTCCGCCACTTGACATCTTCCTTCAGAGTCAAGTCTGCTGTAAGACTCGTAGGATTTTGTTGTCAGATCCTTGGATGTAAAATCTGGATTATTATTGTCAACAGCAACCGTCATATTCCCTGAAAAATCCGGAATATTGTCAGATGATACAGATTTGGTGGAAGAATTTGTACTTCCTTTGCTGCTTTGTTCGTTCTGTGTGCTTTCGTGATTACTGCTATTGCCTGTACTCTGACATCCTGCCAGTGATACCGCCATCATTCCTGCGATCAGCAGGGCATATAATTTCTTTGTTACTCTCATCATCAACTGTTTCTCCTCTTGTTATATTCTTTTCTGATCTAGCTTATTATTGGGGAAGATAGATCTGTTTTGTGATCTCGTGAGTGGAACCTTCGATCTGTTCTTCTTCTGCAAGTTTCCATTCTTCAAGATCCACATCCAGTACCTGATCGGACGGATAAACTTTATTCCAGCGAAAGATCACGATCTCTTCGATCTGATCTATCACTGGTTTTAATGGAAGATTCTCTACAATACAAGTCTCCCCTTTTCCTGCCTTGTGTAAGAAATCTTCACAAACAACCGGATCGTTGATCTCTTCATACAACTTCTCTGTATATGCATTCATATAGACCTTCTCCCCTTTGGTCATCTCCGCAATATACTCTCGCAAGCCTCGATCCTGACTCTGCCTTCGATCATTAAACATCATACCGTTGTTGTTGTCTAAGCATAGAATTATTATCATTCTTTCCATCCTCCAATCGTACTTATGTTCTATTTATGTATTATATCTTGTGCGAGAGGATATTGCAATAAAAGAAGCTCTGAATTTCTCCAAAGCCTCTTCTTACTTTTCATTCTTTTTTGTATTCTAATTGTATTTATGATACTGCTTTCATCACTTTTTCTCTCATAGGCTGTGTCATTTTCTCTGGTTTTAAGATCTCTTTTAATTCTTCTTCCTTTAACAGACCTTCTTCTAATACCAGCTCTTTTACAGAAATTCCTGTTTTTAGTGATTTCTTTGCAATCTCAGCAGACTTTGCATATCCGATATATGGACATAACGCTGTTGAGATTCCAACACTTTTTTCAATATATTCTTCGCACTGTCCGGCTTCGGCTGCCATCGTGATCGTATAGTCATGTCCAATGATCAGGTATGCAACCTGTGATACAACTTCTGGAATCACTGGGTTGATCTTTCCTGGCATGATGGATGAACCATTCTGTCTTGCTGGAATCATCTGCCTGTTTTAATGAAATTCCTGCAACTTTGCTTAATTCATAAGAAATGTTTGCAAGATAGTAAGGGTCTACATTGATCGCTGTTCCGATTGCTGTTGCTCCGATGTTTAAGACTTTCATCTCATCCATAACATTTTTCAGTCTCTTGATATCCCTCTTTAAGACATGTGCAAATACTCCAAAACTTTGTCCTAGTCTCATTGGAACGGCATCCTGAAGCTGTGTTCTTCCCATCTTGAGGATATCATCAAACTCTGCTTCTTTTTCTTCCATGGCTTTTTCTAATTTCTCAAGTTCTTTGATCGTCTGTGGAAGTAATTTTAAGACTGTGATCTTTCCTGCCGTTGGGATTACATCGTTCGTAGACTGTGACATATTGACATGATCGTTTGGATGTACAATGCTGTAATCTCCTTTGGTTCCACCAAGGATTTCTATCGCACGATTGGCAATCACTTCGTTTGCATTCATATTGGCAGAAGTTCCAGCCCCTCCTTGAATCGCATCCACGATAAACTGATCTCTTAGATTTCCATTCAGAATCTCATCACATGCCTGAATGATTGCCTGAGCGATTTGCTGGTCAAGTTTTCCAGACTTTTCATTCGTGATCGCTGCTGCTTTTTTGACCATTACGATGCTGTCGATCAACACTGGATGTAATGGACGGTGTGTGATCTGAAAGTTTGTGGCTGCACGCATACTCTGAACTCCATAGTATGCTTCCGCTGGTACGTTTAATGCTCCAATTGAATCGTGTTCCATTCTGCTTAACATTGTCTTCCTCTTTTCTGATTACTCATGCTGTCGTTTTGTTTCAAGATTTTATGTGTTGAAACTTAACACAGTATGCAATGTTCGTAAACCTTAATCCTGTCTTTCCCAATTTAAAGTTCAAATTTTGTGTTTCATCTTTTCTTTTTTTAATGAAAGTCTTGATTTACTTTAAATAATTAAGTGGTTGCCCATTGCATGCTTTTTGCAAAAGTTTTATACTTAAATTAAGTTAGTCATTCGGTAATTTTGCATTTTTATCACAAAGGAGACTTGATTTTATGGACACGATTGATAAGAAGATTATTTCTATTTTACAACAAGATGCTCGTACACCTCTTAAGAAGATCGCAGCGGAAGTATTTCTCACCTCTCCGGCTGTTTCTGCCAGAATTGAACGATTAGAAGCGTAAGGGATTCTGACTGGATTTCATGCTTCTGTTGCCCCGATCCAACTCGGTTATCATATTAAAGCATATATCAGTCTTGAGATCAGCCCTGCACAAAAACCCGAAGTTTATCCTTTTCTTCGAGCACACCCAAATGTATTGGAATGTGATTGTGTAACTGGAAATTATTCTGTGCTGCTGGTGGTTCCTGAATAGTTGATTTGTTTTTATTTTATTATATCCTAGATATCCCAAATAAATCATATTTATCTCTATGTACAAGAACTTAATAGACCACATTGAGTACCTTAGACCTTACGATATCTTGAAAGGTCTGCGAGAGTTTAAATTTCTGTTATCTAAAATAACAGGGTAAAATTTTGCATATGGAACATTTTCTTTTATAATTTGTGCAACCTTTTTACTTATTATAATTTCCCTATACTCATCGTAAAATTCATATGTCTTATTTACATCCTTTAAATTTTTTATTCCTTCTTCTGTTATTCTTTTCGGTATGAAATAGAAAATGTTTTCATTTTCTGTCATATTTATTCTTTCACATTTTTCACATTGATTTTCAAATTTATAATTTTCATCAATATAACTTTTCTGTGGTAATATATTATCAGTAATAAAAGTATATCCTAATATCTTTTTACTTTTGCTTATAATCGGCTGAAAATATTTTTTATCTACTCCTGATTTTTTTAATTTCTCCACCAGTTTTGGTAATAACAACAACTCTCCTGTTCCATCCAATCCTGCAAACCCATAATCATTCTCATGTTTTTTTATATATCCTTTCGGTTGTGCATAAAATAAGCTATTTGTTTTTTCTTTACTATGACAACTTTCACATTCACTATATTCATTTTCAATATCTTCGTATTCTTCACAGTAATATTCTGGAAAACATAAAACGAATGCTTTTGCCTTTTCAAATTCTTCATCTGAAACTTTAACATCATAATCCAAACAGATAAATTCTACATCTTTCCTATTTGATTTATAAAATTCAATTATTTGTTTATATAGTTCTGAATCTTGATTAATCTTATATGTATATTCTCCAGAAAATCGATTTCCTGTTCTGTATTTCTTTAATCTGTATATGAATTTAGAAATATTTTTTTTTACTTTCCAATCTGTTTCTTCATCATTATAACTTAATACAATTTCTACATTAACTTCCAATTTCGTCTCCTCCTGTTATCACTACACTTTTGCTGCTTTTGTTTTCTCTAAACCGACTTATCTTTGCTTTTATCCAAAATATAATTTCCATCAATATAGCTGTATACATAATAATAAAAGGATCTATTGGAAATAAACTACTTTTCAAGATTGTAATTTTACCTTTGAAAATCCAGAAATTACCAATCACCAATTCATTGGGTCCCGATTTTATATGATCTAAATCTGTTTCACTTATTTCTTTTTCTATTATTTTTTTCTCTGTTATATGATAATCCGTATAATCAAACTTGCCTGCATATACATGAATTCCATCTCTTTCATTCTTAATCATATCAATATCATCCTTAATTAAGATACTCTTAATAAAGTCGCCATTCTTGTTAAATTTCTGAACGACACCTAACATTCCAGTCGCAACATATATATTCCCTTTGTCGTCAATGGTTGCTTTATTCCCTGGAAAAATACCAACAGGTATGGAATATGATTTTTTAATAAAAGAATCTTTTTTATTTTGTAATTGTATATTACATACTATCATTGTTACAAAGTCTTTAACATTACTTACAGTAAAAATATTTCCCGAAAATATTGATCTATTTCCGAATTACTTGGAAATAGTTTTTTAATTTCTCGTAAATACCATTTTCTTTTTTTTATCCATTTTTTTCTCTTTCCTTGTAAAATGCAAATATAAAAAATATATACTTCGAATTTTTCTTGATTATTATCATATAGTTTTTTTATTATATTTTTTCCTTCATCAACTATATTATAAATATCATTTTCCTTATTTAAGAAAAATAAATATTCCGTGGTCGCATAAAAATAACCTGTAAGTAATTGTATTTTGATATTTTTTTTAAAAAACCTTTTTTGATATTCTACTAATTCAAAAAAAAGTTTTTTTTCATAACAATCTTTCTTATAATAATCTATAACATTCTCCATATAAACTTCTTCTAATACCATCCAAAGCTGTGTATATAAAAGTAAGAAAATATCATCTCTCTTATTTTGTTTCCACAAAATATATAACTCTCGATTCGTTTTTCCAGTTTGATTTGAAGAAAAAAATGGTTGATTATCATAAACCAATTGTTTTAACCCATGCATCACTTAATTTTACAACTCCTTTCTTAGCTATACATGTACCTTCGATAATTTTCCCTTTATAATTGTATACAAATTTATATACAATTTCTTTTCCTTTAGTTTTTCCTATAGCTTCCATTTTTCCACTTTTCATTGCCTTTTTTACAATTGGTTTTACATACTTCCACTGATTCTTTTTTGTTACTTTTGTCCACGCATGTTTACTCTGCATAATGTGCCTTACTTTATTTTGATCAGAAGCTACTCTTCTTATTGCACTATTGACTCCTTTTACCGCTAATCCACTACTTGATGATGCTCCCATAGCAACCGATACCATAACCTGCAAATGCTCCTATAATGGCTCCTACTACAGCTCCTTTAATTCCATATGTTGCTATAAATAAATTTCTTTTTTTCCCTTTATATCCTAATCTTTTAGCAACTAATCTACCTTTATATGAACCAGCTACTGCACCAACAATTCCTCCTACTCCGACACCTACTAAAACTGCTGTACTTACTAAAAAATGTCCACTAGGATCCACATAATTCACCGGATTATTCGCACAATACACATATAAATGTCCCGTCTCCGATTTAGTCGTATCTCCACGGTAGGTATCCTCTGTCATAAATCTACCATCTTCTGGATTATAATACCATGCATTCAGATAATACAATCCCGTACTCTGATCATAGATTCCACCAGTATAACACACTTCATTTTTCGCCTGATCATCTCCATGAATAATTGTCTCTCCAAAATCCGTATACTGATAGGTTGCATCTGCACTTCCATCTTCTTTCACTAGGCTAGTTGTACTTCCCTGAATATCTTCATTATACAGATAATATTGCGTATCATCCCCTTTGAATCTCTCAGTTGCAAGGACATTTCCTTCTGTTCCAATCAAGTTCTGTGTAAGTCATCTCTTTTACACGGTCAAAACTGTCATAGGTATAGACTTTTTAAACTGCCTGATCACTGTTATTTAATAGATTTCTGTGGTCTTTAATCTCTTTGACTTTTCCATAAGCATCATAAGTGTAACTTCTGTGACTTCGTAAGGTCTCAGGGAACTTAAGTTATGAAATCTCAAGTTACTCAAACTTTGTCTTAATGTCCCTGGGAACTTAAGTAACTTATAATATAATGCATTTAAGGTACCTCAGACCTTACGATGTCTGCTGGTTGATATCATATATCTCTAAACAATTCAGCTGATCCAAAACACATTCCTTCATGTGCTATTGTTTGTAAAATAATTTTATTTTCTGAGACAAAACATAAATCTATCCAGTCTGCAAAAGCATAAATATTAGGATATTCTTGTAAAACTTTTCTTACATCCTTGTTATATTTATATAAATACCAATTATCCGTCATATAATATCCCTTTTTTCCTTTTTCCCTTTTAATTATAGTTCCATTTTTACGACATAATCTACTTTCCAAGAAAAATTTTTCTAATTTTTTAAATATTAAACAATTCTTAGTTTGTAATTCTTCCCTTTCTTTTTCCTCCTTACTTTTTACCTTCTCAATTGGTATTTTTAATATTAAAATATTACTATTTTCCTGAAGTATTTTTAATATTTTTTTATATTGGGTTATTACTAATTGGTCCATACCAAAATTGCAAATATCTTCATACACCATAATTATTAAAATCCTCCTATTTTAAAAACCAACAATGTACATGCATTTGTTTTCTCGCATTTTTATTTTTACTCCACTTTAACATTGGATGATAATGATAATATTGTTTTCCCTGATCTTTTTCCTTCTTGTATTTTTGCATTGCAGATACTTTATGAATTGGGCTTGCAGCTTTACATGCATCATAAGCATATCCAGAAGATGTCACAAAAACATTTCCATTTGCTTTCAATCTCATAGCTGCTTTAGATTTAGTCTTTATAGCATCATATATATACTTTCGCATTTATCCTTTTTGCTTTATAATAATGTATCTTAGGTTGTTTTCGCTTTAGTGTTGAAATTGCAGTTGCAGCAACATATGTAATTCCAGCTATTACAATATATTTAAGCGCCTTTAAAATAACTCCTCCTAAGTCTTTCTTAAGGTCTCTGGGACCTTAAGGATTTTTACTATTCAGACAAGATTTTTTAGAATACATGAAACTCCAAAATGCGTATACTATAATTCCAGCAGTAGTCAAAATGAAATGAATAGTCTGTAACGACAAAAAACGAAGACATTGATACCGTAGACCTTAAGAAATTTTAAGATTCTGTGATACCTATAAAAAATAATAATTATCCTTATTTACTTTCATTTTTTTTATAATAAAACAATTCGGATATTCTTTAAATCCTGGAAGTGTTGATCTATATTTTTTCATTACACTTCGTGCTTTTTTCCAACTTCCAAAATAACCAATCATAAGTAAACTACCCTCATCTTCATATGTCAGTTGATATATATACATATTTAACCACCTCACTCCCTAAAAATATTTTTCCATCCAAAGTTTTCAATTTCATATTTTTGGTTTAAAAATTTCAACATATCTTCATATTTATCTATTTTATATAGAATCTTTCTTTGTTGTTTATCTAAACAATACATTTGTCCATTCTCAGTATTTTTTAAACACAAAAATTTTTCATGATCATAATAATAATCCATTTTTCCATTATACACTTTTATATTTTCTCCATATTTTACTTCTATATCATGATTTTCTGGATTATATTCTTCTTCTTTTTCGATCATATAATTATTTAAAAGTTTTATTATAAAATATGATTTTGTTGCTCTCCAAAAACCTTCATTCCACTCTGCTTCATTGATTTTATATTCATTAATTTCCAAAAATTCCTCTTTTCCTTTAAATCTTGGTTGTTGTGAAAATTTTTTCTTTCCTATTTCTGCCTTTTTATATGATGAATATACCGCAATAATTATTTCATCATTGTTTTCTGAATTATCCTCATAATACGAGAATTTCAACTCATAAATCATGAATATATTTGCACCTCCATTTATATTCTTACTGTATCAATTATCGTCCTCTATCTCCCCACTTTCTCAATTCACTATATTCCTTTCCTTGCTTTCCTTTTCTTGTCCATTTTCCTTTTCCATAATGTTCATTCATTTTCCTAATTGCATACTCATTTCCACTTTCCCCTTTTTTTGGTCTAGATCCATGTGCCCAACTTGGAATATCTGTCGCTCTTTCTTTTTTACTTTTTTTGATTCTTTCTTCTTTTTAGTATTACTTTTTTTCTTACTTTTACTATATATTATCCTATCCACTACTCCTGCTGTAAGCCATACAGATACTTTTGTTTTAGAAATAATTTTTCTTCCTGCATATTTTGTTTTTGAACTATGATTTTTCCATGATGAATATGACACATAAGCTACTGCACCTCCAACAAGTACTAATTTTATAACTGTATACATTGCTGCCGTAAAATGCCCACTAGGATCCACATAATTCATCGGATTATTCGCACAATACACATACAAATGTCCAGTCTCAGGGTTCATTATCTCGCCACGATAACTATCCTCTGTCATAAACCTACCATCTTCCGGATTATAATACCGTGCATTCAGATAGTACAACCCCGTACTCTGATCATAAATTCCGCCAGTATAACATACTTCATTTTTCGCCTGATCATCACCCTGGATTGTTGTCTCTCCAAAATCCGTATACTGGTATGTTGCATCAGCACTTCCATCTTCTTTTACAAGACTGCTTGTACTTTCCTGGATATCTTTGTTGTAAAGATAATATTGTGTTGCATTCTGTTGAAATCTTTCTGTTGCGAGGACATTTCCATCGGTTCCAATCAGATTCTGTGAGTTTTGCTCTCCATTCGCATCTGTCGTGTAAGCCACAACTCCATTCTGATAATAATAGTTAGTCGTCTCATCTCCATCGACCTTCTGGATCCGCTGTCCTTCTCCATTGTAGATGTTCTGCTGGATCACCGCTGTCTTTCCGTCTTTCGTCATGGACACCTGACTTAATCTGTTTTCCGCATCATAGACATAAGTCTGATCTTCTCCAGTCTTTGTGTTCTTGATGTCCGTCTGATTTCTATTAGTATCATAGCTGTACTGACAGAGTTCTTCGACTGCAATCCCTTTTTCTCTGATCGCAGTCTTTAACTGGTCCAATCATTATAAGTATAGAAAGAATGTATTAAGTTCCCAGATTCTTAAGAACATAGTTCAAGAATCCGTACGCATCTCAAACCGCACATTATAACTCCCAATTCCAAAAGTTATCACTTACTTCTTCCAATAAGATTAATGAAAAATTCTTCGGCTTTATGATTTTCTTTAAAATATCCATTTTAAGAAAAGTATCATAACTATATAATTTGTTTAATGACATCTCTTCAATTTCCTGTAAAGATATATAGACCACATGTTTTTTTAAATCTTTTTTTATTTTTTCATACTCCGATGTGTCTGGACTTGTCAATCTACCTATTATATGATAGACTGCTGGAATATCCTTATCACATTCAAGAGATTCTCTTGCATATTTAAGTGCAGTTTCATTGAATAAATCATATTCATCTTTTGCAACTTCCCAAACCGCTCTTAAATATAAGATCAATGCCTTATTTTTCTCCGATCCGTTATTTTCCAACCATTGCTGATATCTATTGATTTCACTATTTCCATAAATACTTTCCACATAGCTTCCAAATATAAAAAATTGTTCTTCCATCATATTGGTCCTATTTTTTTCTAATAATTCCAATATCATTTCATATCTATCATTATTTACAGGATAGTATAGTTCGAATACACATCTCTGTAATATAAATTTCCCACCTAATAATAATCTTTGATATAATTTTTTTTCTTTCTGGCAAATAATCGTTTTTTTCTTTCCCATTCTTTCTCGAATCCTATTGATGAGTCGTTCTCTGTAAATTCGGTTATATCTTTTATCTTTTTCTATATTATCAATCAATTTTTTATTTATTTTTTTTAACCACTTGTTATCATCTTCATTTATTATTACATCCTCAACAGTATAAAGTGCCTGATATCTTATATCATCATCCCAAGATTGTAATCCATTCAAAATAGCATCTAAATATTTCTCATTCTTTGTTATATAAAATAAATAATCATAAATTCTGTATTTTGCATAACCTTTTTTTTCTAAGTTTTGTAAAATTTCTTTCATCCTTTTTTCAATGATATCATCATCTAATTGTCGCATTATCCCAATATATCCTATCGCTTCAATCAACTCATAATTAATAAATTCATCTTTTTGATATTGTTCAAATAAATTCAAAAAATCTTCTAACCTTTTAAATTCTTGAATTACTGATATAGACTTTTCTGCAATTAATCGATTCTTATCTTTTATCATATATTTTGAAATATCATAACTCCAGTCAGATAATTCACATTGAAGAACATCTAATACTTTTGTTTTATAGTAACTATTATTACATTGACTAATTTCTCGTATAATCTCTTTATCTTTTTGCGAAAATAATATGGCTTGTTTCTGTTTATTTATTATCGACATTAGTTTTTCCAATAAATTCATAGTCATTTTCTCCCATAATAATGTCAAAACCTAAATCATTCATTTCCAAAGGTTTTATTTCGAATATCTTTCTTATAGATTTACCTATTCTTTAGTACTTGATTCACTTAAGAAATAGATAATTTCCTATATTAACTTCTATATTAGATACATTATTTCAATATTAGAAATATTTGTTATCTTAAGCGAATCAAGTATCACTATTTTCTGAAATCTTAATGTCCCTGGGACCTTAATTAATCACACATCAATACCGTAGACCTTATGTTATCTGGCAATTTCCATATCTTCTGCTTTTCTGATTTCTTCACTCTACACTCTTTTATTGTGTTATTAATTCCTCGTTTTCTGACTTCGTAAGGTCTCAGGGAACTTAAGTCACTATAGTATTAGTCATCTTGCAATCCCGGAAACTTTTGATAAATATATTTTTTTATTCTATAACTATTACTGTCTGTTACAGCTTCTTTTATATCCGTATCACCCGCCCCTTCCTTGATCAAAAATTTTACCATTGGAAAATCTCCTAATGTAATCGCTTCATATAAAGCAGATGTCATTTTTTCTCCATCAGAGTATTTTCCAATCTTATTAACTTCGCCTCCATTGCTAAGCAATAGTTTTACTAATTTTATATTTCCCGTATCTACCGCGTTTATTAATGCTATTGGTGTAACTACTGCCTTCTTTTTTATTAACAATTCTGCAAGATCTATTCGGTCACTCATTGCTGCTGTTTCTAATATATTTTCATCATTATCTTCTGGTGATATATTTATATCTGTTAATTTTGTCAATAAGTACCCTAATGTTTTCTCCGAAATAGAATCTATCGAATTCTCAATTGATTCGCATATATCTTTTGGGGATGGTTTTATAATATCCATTAGATATTTTATTGTATCAATGTCGTTTGATTTTATCGCAAGGTCAAATATATTTTGAAAATCTGCATTTTCTTCTCGAACAGAAATCTTATTCTTTACTGCATATTTTAACACTTTCAAATTTCCATATTGGGCAGCAACCATTGCAATATTCTCCCCATATGTATTATGTAATTCATGAATGGAAATTCCTTTTAAAATTGATGAATTTATTTCTTGTCCTATTGAGATTTGATAGAAAATCTTTCGTTTCTTTGACAGGTCTTTCATTTTTACAATTCCCTGCTTCATTCCCCATTGAAGAATATATTCCGTGTTTGCCGATGTATCTCCATAAACGCCCGTACGATATCCATTGATCAATATTCTTTTTGTCATTTTTGTAACTGGAATTTTTTGTTGATACAGATATTCTATTAATTCTATTTGAGTTTTGGCATCTTGAATTTCGCCCGTTGATAATGCGTAATCTAGAGCTGATATTCCTCTTTTTTTATACTTAACATCAGCTCCTTTTTCTACCAATTGCTTGCAAAATTTTATATTTCCTTGTTGGGCAGCAAGCATAAGTAATGAAATTCCGTCTTTATCCTTGTAATTGGGATCAGCTCCTTTTCTTATTAAATACTGGGCAATTTTATTGTCTTCATGCATGGCTGTATCAGCATATACTGGATTTTTATCTGATTTTCCATAAAGACTATCCATTATCAAGCCTATATTTCGAAACGAATTCATATTGGCACCATCATCAATTGCTTCTTTGGCTGCTTCAACTTCATTTGTTTCTATGGCATTGTATAATTTTTGATTTTGCTTTCTGCTTTGTCTGTAAGATTTACAACCACTGATAGTTACACAAAAAGCTGCTATCCATATAGTGCAAATAAATATTTTAATTTTTACCATTTTATTCTCACCTTTTTGTTTTCTTTTCTATTATTTTGTATATTTACTTTGAATGCTTATATCCCTTTCTTTTTCTTTTATTTCTCTCTCCTCTTGCTTTTTGTTCTCTAATTTCTTCTCGTCTATTGCTTGGTTTTCCGCCTGTCTTTCTTACATTGTTCTTACCATGTTGTGATTGCTTTATTCCATGCCTAATTACTTTTGCTGCAATCCATCTAAAAATTGTATTTTTATAAGAAATTTTTCTTCCTGCATATCTTATCTTCGGACTATGCCTTTTCCATCTAGAATAAGACACATAAATTACAACCCCACCAACAAGCACCAATTTTACTAAAATTGGTACTGCTATCGCAAAATGCCCACTAGGATCCACATAGTTCACCGGATTATTCGCACAGTATACGTATAAACACTGTGTATTAGGTTGATCATTTTCTCCACAATATGTATCCTCTGTTAAGAATCTTCCTTCCTCTGGATCATAATACCTTGCATTCAGGTAATACAGTCCCGTAGTCTGGTCATAGATCCCTCCCGTATAACATACTTCATTGTCCGCCTGATCATCTCCATGGATCGTTGTCTCTCCAAAATCCGTATACTGGTAAGTCGCATCCGCACTTCCATCTTCTTTTACCAGACTGCTTGTACTTCCCTGTGTATACTTAAGGTAGCGCACAGCCCTTATGATATCTGGCAATTTTCATAACTTAGTCATTTCTAAGATTCTTGCTTCTATTTTTTTGATTTCTTCATTCCAAACTCTTTTATTATATCTCTAATTTTTTTATTTTCTGACTTCGTAAGGTCTCAGGGAATTTAAATTCACTTAAGTTTTCGCCCCTACTTAACAGATTCGGACAAAAATTTTGCTTCTTTTTCCATTTTTTTATCTTTATAAAATTGAATTAAAGAAATTCTTTTTCCATTTTTCTTTAAATTTCCATCATTATCTACTCCATCAATTTTTATATTTATTTTAGTATCTTTATCAATATAATATTTTAATATTCTAATATTTTCTTCTGAAGTTCTTTTTTCATAATCATAATACCCTACATAAAATAATACATTAGCACCATAAATATCTTTCTTGTTTACATCTGCTCCCTCTTTTATTAATATCTGTGACATTTTTATTGCATCTTTAAAATTAGGTAATGTGGCCGCTATCATTAGCGGAGTTTTCCCAGACTTTTTAAAAATTTGATTTACTTTTTCTCCCTGATTTAATTTCTTCTCTACACCTTTGTAATTACATGTTATAATATAGTATTCCAAATTAGTTTTTTTACCCTCATAGCTAATTAGTTCTCTACTTACATTATCTTTATCTAAATATTCATCTATATTATTATTTACAACTTTTAACCAAACCATATTTGCAACTATATAAAACATAATCATTATTAAAACTATAATAGAAATTTTTTTCATATATTGTCACCTCTTTAACTAGGGCTATAAGCCCTTATGACTACTAGACCAGCGTCTCAAGGCGCTGATCTTCTCTTTCTGCTATTGAAATTCTATAATTTCCACGCCTTTATAACTACACAACTGTTTAATAATATCTCTTATATCCGCTTTGTATTGATTGTAAATTACTTTTCGTCTATACTTTGGTGTGAAGACGATATGATATTTGCACATCCATTTTGTATGTGCAAGTACTTGGTTCGCTTAAGAAGATAAAAATTTCCAAATACTTAAGCGTACCAGGTTACAAGGTTTCATAATTAAATCACCATTGTTAGCAGTTCCCAACCTAAATAATTTATTTCCTGGAAGTTCAATTATTGTTTTTAGCATACGTTTCTTTATCCATCTCATACTATATTTTCTTGTACCAATTGTTACAGCCTTAACAATCGATTTCGATACTTTTCCTATTGTATTGGCCTTAATAATCATTTTTATAGCTGCAAAAGTCAAGTTTACTGCTACTTTATTCATATACTGATCTTCTTTTTTTATATAATTTCTAAATTTAAATCTTTTTTACTTCTAGCAATATGTTCTGTCGTACCCTTTCCATATCTTATAAAAACAGTTTTATCAAACCAGTATCTTCCAAACATGTCCCAATTTCCAAATAAATGTCCACTAGGATCCACATAATTCACCGGATTATTCGCACAATACACATACAAATGTCCAGTCTCAGGGTTCATTATCTCTCCACGATAACTATCCTCCGTCATAAATCTTCTATCTTCTGGATCATAATACCGTGCATTCAGATAATACAATCCCGTACTCTGATCATAGATTCCGCCAGTATAGCACACTTCATTTTTCGCCTGATCATAACCCTGGATCATTGTTTCTCCAAAATCCGTATACTGGTATATTGCATCAGCACTTCCAACTTCCATCTTCTTTTACCAGACTACTTGTACTTCCCTGGATATCTTTGTTGTACAGATAATATTGTGTTGCATTCTGTTGAAATCTTTCTGTTGCGAGGACATTTCCACCGGTTCCGATCAGATTCTGTGAATTCTGGTTTCCATCTGTATCAGTTGTGTAAGCTACAACTCCATCCTGATAATAATAGTTGATCGTCTCATCTCCATCGATCTTCTGGATCCGCTGTCCTTCTCCATTATAGATGTTCTGCTGGATCACCGCTGTCTTTCCGTCTTTTGTCACGGACACCTGACTTAATCTGTTTTCCGCATCATACACATAAGTCTGATCTTCTCCAGTCTTTGTGTTCTTTACATCTGTCTGATTTCCATTCGCATCGTAATCATACTGACGGACTTCTTCTACCGCAGTTCCTTTTTTTTCGTGGATGTCTTTAACTGATCCAGTCCGTTATAAGTATACGATGTTGTCGTTGTTCCATCATCTTCTTTGAGCCGGTTTCCATCATTATCATAGGTATATGTGATTGTTTTTGTCTGGTCATTTTTCTTATAATCGGTTGTCACTGTTTTGACCAATCTTCCAAACGTATCATAGGTATAACTTCTGAGGACTTTCTCTGTTGTCTGCCCCTTGGAATGCAGTTCTCCTTTGATCTCCTGCAGCCATCCGTTCTCATCATAAATATAAGACAATGCCTGAATTCCATCTTGGGTGGTCGGATAGGATACCTTACTGAGATTTCCATCCTCATTATAAGTATACTGGATCTAATGAGATTTGATATCATCTGTCGTTGGCTGAGCATTCTGACTGATCTTGCAAATGACTTCGTAATGTCCAGGGAGCTTAAGTTCCTTTTTTATTCTCGATTAAATTTTTGTATATATTTTTTTATCTTCTTTGTTCCTCTCCTTAATGTTGATCTTCTATCTATCATTATTATTATTACAAAACTTATCATAAACAGAACAAAATCTGTCACTTTGATCCATCCCATGCATAAAAACAACACATATAACGTTCCAAAAATCAATATGCCTGGTGCTGGAATTTCCTTTATATATTCTATTTTTTCAAGCTTCGTACAACCTTTTAACTCACTATTTTCAAGTTTTCCATCAAACATAACAACTTCATTTATATTAAATGGATTTTTTTCATATATATATTATTTTCACTATATCTTCTTCAACAAATCCTTTAAACACTGTAATTTCTGATTCATCTATATCTGGTGTTATATAATGTCCATGTAAATAGTCTTCTTTATCATTAATTAATTCTAAATCTTCTTGTATTAATTTTATCCATTTTTCTGTATTTTTTATATGTACTTCTATTTTTTGCATCTTCATAATATTATCCTAATTAACAAATTTTAACTTCGTAAGGTCCCAAGGACCTTACGATTCCTTCGGGTACATTGGTCTACTTAATTTATTTTATAAGATTTAATTAGTTTGTATAATGATTCCGTATACTCATGATTACCATTTTCTATATTTTTTCTATATTGTTGTATATATTTTTCTACTGTATTTCCTTTATTATCTTTTAAACTAATATCTGCCCCTTTTTCAATCAATAATCTTATGATTCTATATTGTTTTCTTGTATTTATTCCCGGTTCTTCCTCATAATTTTCTGAGTAACAAGCTGCCATTATTGCTGTTATACCTTTCTCATTTTTTTGATTTACATCCGCTCCGTTTTTTAAGAGTATTTGCACTAAGTCATAATTATTTTTTGTTACTGCTACTACTAATGCATTTTTATCTGGATCTGCACCTTTATTTAATAAATATTTTATCATCTTATTACAATCTTGTTGCCCGAAATAATAAATATATTCTGATAGAAGTTCATGTCCCTCTTTATTTAAATTTGCTCCATTTTTTACTAACATTTTTATAAACCGATCAGGATACGACATTGACATTAATGCTGTTTCTAATGGTGTTGTATTATTTTTTTTATCTATCTCATTCACATTTTCTCCAAATAACACTTTTATTCTAGCAAAAACATAATTACCTGTTATTATATCATATTGTAAACTTCCTTTTCGATAATACTCGGTTACCATACTAGATTCTCGTTCTTTATATTGTAATGTCCATGGCATATTAAAATACAAATAATAACCAATCAATAAAAATATTATTACTATCAGCAATTTCAAAATATTTTTCACAATCATTAACCTCCACACACCTGATATAATTAGCTGATTAATCCAAGTTACTCAAACTTTGCCACTTCTTCCATTCTTTTTTGCATATCTATTCCTGTAATCCTTGATCTCTTTGACTTTTCCATACGCATCATAGGTATAACTTCTGAGGACTTTCTCTGTTGTCTGTCCCTTGGAATGCAGTTCTCCTTCGATCTCCTGCAGCCATCCGTTTTCATCATAAATATAAGATAATGACTGGATTCCATCTTTGGTGGTCGGATAGAATACCTTACTGAGATTTCCATCCTCATTATAAGTATACTGGATCTGATGTACTTTGATATCATCTGCCGTTGGCTGAGTACTCTGACTGATTTCCGTAAGGTCTCAAGGAGCTTAAGTTTTTGTACTGTGAGGTTCCTGTTTTTGTCTATTGACATTATTTATGAATTACAGAAATGCTTAAGATTCTATAAATACATTCTCATTAAAATATTGCATAATTTTTTCTGTTTCATCTTTAAATGTTTTATAAAAACTAAAATCACAAAAAATTACAAAAATTATAATATACAATCCCCAATACCTATTATTTGTAGTAATCATAAGTATAAGAAGCGAACTAATAATCAGTAGTATATTTGTTATTATTATTATAAGTTCAGCTTCAAAATATAACGAGTATCTCATTGTCATTATAGTATTTTCACCATTAGAATACATCTTAATTTTTATTTTTGGAACAAATCCCCTATTTTTAATATATTTACAATTCATCATTTGTGACTAAAAATCAAGATTCCGAGATTTTGTAAAATTATTTACTTCTATACATTCTTATTTTTTTGTTTTTTGATACAGCAATTTTTACAAACATGTTTCCCAGAAAATATATTAAGAAACTATTTACTTTCTTTTTAATAATTGTATATCTTCTTCATCTACTCCCAAAAATGAAATAGTGTCTATATTTTCTTTTTTTAATATTGCCTCTCCATCATCCTCTCCGTATTCTGTTAATTTTGAAACGATTACTTTATTATCATCAATTTTATTTATAACTCCTTTAATTGGGCATTCATCATCTTGTATCATTTCAATTGATACTATATACTTATTATTCATACAAATTTGAAATATGTTATTCTTTAAACTAACTTTATCTTGTAGTTTTAAATCAATATGTCTTTGATTCTTTTTAGAATATAATTTTTCTATTTTTTTTTCATACTGCCCACTTATCTCTAAATGCATAACACTATCTATTTTTTTCAGAATATACCCATCTGCTAATCCATGAGGTGTTATATGTTTAATTAAAAAATCTTGTCTTCCAATTGCGTAAATATATCCTTCCAAAAACATCGAAGTATCATCTTCATCGCAAAATATACTAACTATATTATTATTTTCTTTTATCTTTATCAATTCTTTAATCATATTTACTCCTTCTTCCATCATATCTTGTCTTCAGACTATGATCTTTCCATGTAGAATAAGATACATTCCACCAGTATAACACTCTTCATTTTTCGCCTGATCATCTCCATGGATTGTTGTCTCTCCGAAATCCGTGACTTCGTAAGGTCTCAGGGAACTTAAGTTCATACAGTATCCTGATATGTCGTTTTCATTCTCCCCTTATGCTTGGATTGTAACATTTCACCATTTTACAGGCAATCAGATTTAGTTTTTTCGTCGTTTAATACAAAAAACTTTTTTATTTTTGTGAAATATTATGGTTGACTTTTTTAATAAGTATACCTACTTAATATATTGTTCCATTACTATACAAAAAAAGAACCCTGATAACTAAATTACCAAGGTCCTTTCCATATTCCCGCAAAAAACTAAATCATATAATCTTAGCTTCTTGCTCTTTCTTCTAATAAAGCTTTTACTTCTGCTTCTGTTTCTAACTGCATTACTTCATCAACTAATGCTTTACATTCATCCATTGTCCACAGAGACATTACTTTTCTTGTAGCAAGGATTGCTGTAGCACTTACTGAGAATTCGTTTAATCCGAATCCTAATAATACTGGTACTAATAATGGATCGCTTGCTGCTTCTCCACACATACCTGCCATGATGTCTTCTTTGTTTGCAGCTGAGATGATATTTCTGATAGAACGAAGTACAGCTGGATTGTATGCAGAGTACAGATATGCAACATCTGGGTTACCTCTGTCGGCTGCCATTGTGTATCCAGTTAAATCGTTTGTACCGATACTGAAGAAGTCTGCTTCTTTTGCAAGAATGTCAGCAATTAAGCTTGCTGCTGCAGTTTCCATCATAACACCAACCTGGATATCTTTGTCGTATGCGATACCTTCTGCATCTAATTCCTGTTTCAGTTCTTCGATGATCGCTTTGACTGCACGAAGCTCGTCTACACATGTTACTAATGGTACCATGATACGAACTTTACCGAAGGCACTTGCACGTAATAATGCACGAAGCTGTGGTTTGTAAATATCTTCTTTTCTCTGTAAGCAGAAACGTACTGCTCTGAATCCTAAGAATGGATTCTCTTCTGTTGGAAGTCCAAGATATGGAAGTGCTTTATCCCCACCGATATCCAGTGTACGGATGATCACTGGTTTACCGTCAAGAGTTTCAGCTACTTTCTTGTATGCTTCAAACTGAGCTTCTTCTGATGGAATCGCATCGCTTTCCATGAATAAGAACTCAGATCTGAATAATCCAACACCTTCTCCATCACGCTCTAAGACACCTTCTGCTTCGTCTGGTCCACCGATGTTAGCAACCAGTTCCACAACGTGTCCGTCTGCTGTCTGGGATTTCTGTCCAACAAACTTCTGAAGGGCAGCTTTCTCTTCTAAGAATTTTGCTTTCTTAGCTTTATATTCTTCTACAACAGATGCTTCAGGATTGATGAATGCTTCTCCTGTTGATCCGTCAAGAACAACTTCATCTCCATCATTAACGATAGAAACGATGTTTTCGATACTAAGAACTGCTGGAATTTCCATAGATCTGCAGATGATCGCAGAGTGAGATGTCTTACCACCAATCTCTGTTAATACACCCTGAACGTTTGCAGGATTGATTCCTGCTGTCATAGATGGTGTTAAATCTTCTGCTACTAAGATTGTTCCTTCTGGAACTGCACTGATATCTACTTCTTCAATTCCAAGTAAGATCTTAATTAAACGAGTTTTGATGTCGCCTAAGTCAGATGCTCTCTGCTGTGTCAGTTCATCGTCTGCCATAGCGAAGATCTGTGCGAAGAAATCGCAAGCTTCTTCTACAGCAGCTTCTGCGTTGATCTTCTCTCCATCGATCTTAGCTTCGATCTGTTCTGAGATCGCTGGATCCTGGATCATCATGATATGACCTTCTAAGATCTCTGCTTCCTGCTCACCAGCAGTTACTTTCATGGATTCAACCATCTTCTGAGTCTTCTCAATGAAAACTTCAATTGCATCGCTTAAACGTTTTTTCTCTGCTTCTGTATCTTCGATAGACTGTTTTGTGTAATTAAGTTCTTCTTCCTTAATCTTAACGATCTTACCGATACCGATACCAGCAGATGCTCCTATACCTTTATACATGTTGCCACCCGTCCTTTATCAAATTATATGTTACACTCGTTATGAGCAGTGATTATTCACCTAACCCAGATTCAATCAGTTCTGTTGCATGTGCAAGAGCTGCTTCTTCGTCTGGACCTTCACATACTAATTCGATTTCAGAACCACATTTGATGCAAGCTCCGATGATGTTTAATAAGCTTTTAGCGTTGATTTTTTTATCTTCGAATACGATAGTTACGTCAGATTCGAATTTAGTTACAGCTTTCGCTAAAACTCCAGCTGGTCTCATGTGTAATCCCTGTTCGTTTTCAATGACAAATTTCTTTGATACCATAATTGTTTCTCCTTCTCACATATAAAATAATTTTAATTTATCTGGATCTTTAACTGGCTTATCTTTGTACTCATCTAAGTGCAATTTCTTAAAAAAGCATAAAAAAAGACCTACTTTAACAAATGTTCACACTTATTAAATAGGTCTTGCCTGCCTCACCAGTCACAATCCAAAATTCGATAATATTATAATATCAAATTTTGCCTTATAAGTCAACCTGGTTTTATGACTGATGCCCCATTTCTAAGATCAGTCTTTTGACATAAATGATCAGATACATCTTCTCATCTGCTGAAAGTTTGCAGTTGTAATGCTGCTCGATATGTTCCACGATCTTCTGACTGCACACATAGGCTTCTGGATACTTCTTCTGATTACGTTCATAAAATTCAACATCATCTTCTTCGTCTTCTTCTATCGGCCGTTTCTTTGATAAGATTTCCGTCTCAAGATATTGTAAATGTGTTGCAAATCTCTGATATGCTGGATGTTCCGTATCTAGCACGATTTCATAAAACTCCTGAATGATCGCCATGACTTCCTGTACAAAAGATGATTTGCCACTGAGGTCCAAGGTAAAAATCTTCTCAATCTTCGTCTTATCTAATTCGTCCCCGGTTTTCTTGCGAAATCCAATTCCTTTTCCCATCAAAATAACTTCTTTTCCGTTTGAATCAAATGTACTGACCACGTTATTGTTGATTACTTTTTGTATGATCACTTTCTCGCCTCCTAGATACTTCCAAGAATCTCTTTTGGAATGTATGCTTCTACGTAAATTCCATCATCTCTGTATTCTTCTTTCAAAAGCTGTCCGTGACTTCGGATCAGCTGGATCTTTCCTGCTTCCTGATATCCATACAGCTTTTCTAAATATAATTTCTGTTTTTGCAGTATTTTCTCAATCTGCTCTAACAACTGATCGGTTCCTTCACCATTTTCCCCAGAAATCCTTACCACCGCTTCTGCATTTGGATCTTTTAAGATTTCATCACCATTTAACAGATCGATCTTATTGAATGCTGTAATGATCGGTGATTCGTTAGCTCCTAACTGCTTTAATGTATCATAGACTGCTTCCATCTGTTTCTCTTTCTGCGGATTGGATGCATCAACTACATGCAGGATCAGATCACTGTATTTGGCTTCTTCTAATGTACTTTTAAATGCTTCGACCAGATGATGTGGAAGTTTGCGGATAAAACCGACCGTATCCGTCATAAGAATTGTCTGCCCGCCACTTAAATCTAAACTTTTTGTCGTTGGATCAAGGGTTGCAAACAACTGATCTTCTTCATAAACTCCTGCATTGGTAAAATGGTTTAATAGTGTTGACTTTCCTGCATTGGTATATCCAACGATACAAACCACTGGCAGGTGATTCTTCTGGCGTTGTTTTCTCTGGACTTCTCTGTGCTTTACAACATCTCTTAACTCTGCTTTTAATCTGGAGATTCTTGTACGGATCAGTCTTCGGTCCATCTCCAGTTTCTTCTCTCCCGGACCTCTGGTTCCGATTCCTCCACCTAATCTTGATAAAGCTCTTCCTTGTCCGGTAAGCTTGGATGCTCTGTATTTTAACTGGGCAAGTTCGACCTGGATCTTACCTTCTCTTGTAAATGCTCTCTTCGCAAAAATATCAAGAATGATCAGTGTTCGATCCATCACTTTGGTATCTAATGCTTCTTCTAAATTGCTGATCTGTGCTGGTGATAATTCGTCATCACAGACGATCCCTGTCGCATTAGTTCCGTATAACAAAGCATTGACTTCATCAATCTTACCTTTTCCGATATAAGTTCCTGGATGTGGTGTTTCTCTTACCTGGATCACCCTTGCTGCAACCTCGGCTCCTGCCGTTTTAACCAGTTCTTCTAACTCATCCAAAGATTCTTCTGCTTCTGTTGTGTCTTGATCAGCAACCGCAACCAAGATCACTTTCTCTATGATTTCTTTTTTGATTTCTTCCATAATATGTGTTCCTGTATCTATTTTCCTAATTTCCCTAATATCTGTTGGACTGCCATGTCAAATGCTTGCTTCTTCGCTGAATCCCTGCCCACCGTCTGATTCATCATTTGACTTTTTTCAATTCTTTCCTGATTCTCTTTATAATATTTGATCAGGTCCATTCCTATATATTCTTCACATGACCGACAGCTATTCTCCATCTCCTCTTGCGTAACTTCCCATGCATCTACAACTCTGTGATCATCCTTGCTGACTGCCAACATTAATGTTACGGGGTCCGTAAATGCATTCGTCTGTGCATAACCCATAGAGATCACTGATCCTCTCCCATATTGTCCTTTAAATACTTTGTATACTTCGGATGTGTATTTTGACCGTTGATTTTGTTTATAAGAATAACAAATAAATACTATTATACAAAATACAATTCCGATTCCTACAGCCAGAATTAACATTTTATTCTTGTATGATGTTTTTATAGAAACGAAAACATCATATTTCCTTTCTTTTTAATTTGTGATGCTAAGAATCATTATACAACGATTCTTTTTTTGTAGCAACCAGAAAGAAACCGGCTTTGCCATACTTTCTTATATCATAGAGAGTTCCATCGGAATTTCCTGCTATATTATGTTAAAAAAAGATATCAGCTGATCCTAAAACCAGCTGATATCTTTATCTTCTATATCTTCTATCAGAAATTATTCTATCCTCTTGTCTTACCACCCGCAACGTTAACCGTCACACCATGTACGTAAGAAGATCTCTTGCTTGCAAGATATACACACAGATCTGCAACTTCAGAAAGCTTTCCAGAACGTCCTAGTGGAATTGTGGATGTTTTGGAATATCCTGCTCTTAACTGTTCTACTGTGATCCCTCTTGTATAAGCCAGAGCTGTTTCATAACCGATCGTACGAAGTCCTGTAGCTTCCATGATCCCAGGTGCTACTCCGACAACGCGAACTCCCTGTTTTCCTAATTCTTTTGCCCATGATCTTGTTAAAGAGTTTACTGCATTCTTTGTAGCTGCGTAAACACTCTGTCCTTCGGATCCTTCCAGACCACTTTCAGAAGACATGTTGATAATGACACCTTCACCTTTTTCAACCAAGATCCTTCCAACTGCCTGCGCACAGAAGAAAACACCTTTTAGATTTACATTGCATACTTTATCCCATACTGCCTCATCTAATTCATATTGTCCTTTTGGATCCTTTGGATCAACTAACAGACGTGGAATATTGATTCCTGCATTATTCACTAGTACATCAATTGTTCCGAATGTTTCTATTGTTTTTGCTACCATAGCTTCAACATCAGAAACTTTTGTTACATCTGTTCTTACATATAATAACTGGCCTTCTTTTGCATCCATCTCTGGTGCATTCTCTGCCATATCAGAAATAACTACATTCGCCCCAATATTCAAAAACTCCTGCGCAACTGCTTTCCCGATTCCGGATGCTGCGCCTGTGACGATGACTGTCTTCCCTTCTAATTCTAACCAATCGTTATTCATCGTTATGATCTCCTTTTATAATTTTTCTTCTGCAACAGACTGCTCGTGTTGTGCCACATTCTCAAATGAATCCCATTTTGTGGAGAACAGTAATAAGAACAGTGTGTCGATCACTGACATCGCTGCCATTCTTGTGAAACTAACCTGATCATGGAAAATGTGTTCTCTTGTTGCTGTCAGCAAAACATGATCACATAACTCTGCAAGTGGCGATTTGGATTGATTGGTGATCGCAATTGTTGTTACACCATTATCTTTCACGATCTCTACCATCTTCACAAGTCTTTTGGATGCCCCAGAGGCAGAAATCGCAAAAAATACATCACCTTTTCTCAAAGTTCTGGAAAATGCTTCCTGACTCTCCCAAATTGTTGAACTAACTGCTTTCAATCCTAACTGATTGAACTTGTAAGATCCATCCAGTGCAATCGGGATCGTATCTCCCATCGCAGCGAATTCAATCAGATTGGCATGTATAATCAAATCCACGATCTCTCTTAATTCTTCTGGATTAAAATTGTGAAACGTCGCTTTGATCTCTTCCACTTTACTGATCATGATATTATTGAGTGATTTGTCCATCTGATCGATATCGATCTCGTTCGATATCACCTGTTCTTCCTGCTGTCGTTGTTCTCCGGCCAGCTTGATCTTCAACTGATGAAATCCCTTACACCCGATCTTCTTACAAAAACGGATGATCGTTGCCTGGCTCGCATCACAGTGAGATGCAAGTTCTGATACAGACATCTCGATTGCTTCGGATGGATGACTGATCAGATAATCGGCTACTTTCTTCTCTGCATCATATAAACTATCATATGTTGAAAAAATCTGGTCTCTAACTAAGATATCACTACTCATACTACTCCCTTCTAAATCTCAGGAGCATTCTGTATGAAATACCTTTCTGCCTCACCGCTCCATAAATTACCATTGCGTTCTACGATTGATTTTAATTCTCTGATATACTTATCATCGCTGTTTTCATCGAATTTGTCAACCTCTGTTAATGGAAATTTTTTGTGCGTATAGACAATTTTTTTACTTCCTTCAAGTTCTGGTAACACCTTTGTTGTTTCAACCGCATGGTCAAGCCCTAATATATGTGTTGCGATCTTTGCAACATTGACTGTCTTGCTCTCGATCAGTTCAATGGATTGTTTCATATCTTCCGTATTTCCACCACTTGTTCCCACAAAATGTGTAGAATTATAATGAATATTATAGAAATTTACTCTGGATGAAAATTCTTGATCGGCGGGCCCTGAGAAGAAATTCAAACATCCATCGAATGCTAACATTTTAACTCCGTATGTTACCATTTCTTCATTTGGTGCAAAAATAAAGACATCATCAAATCCTTTTTCTGAATATTTACGTAGCTCTTTATTGACATCTACTATATCTCTCGTATTGACATATACAAGCTTTACACCATTCTTCTTTGCTTCTTCTACTGTGTATAATCTTGCTGCCATATCAATCTTCTTCTGTGTTCTTCCTGTGACAACCAATGTCTTTGGTTTCTTTGGTCCATGGATTGCAAAGTCGATCGCTAAAAATCCCATTGGTCCTGTTGCACCGAGAAGTGCGATCGCTCCACCTTCTTTAATTCCCATCACATGTTCATATGAATACATTTTCTTCATATGATACTGTGCATTAAATGCACCTACGACACATGACAGTGGTTCAACGAGAGATCCTTCAAAGAAGGAATCTCCGTTGTATTTTAATAGTGAACCATTTTCCATAACCTGATCAGAAAAGATGATCGTTGTGGCATCTCCTCCCATATGATGGAAAGAATATCCTGGGGCATAGCCTCTGATATCTCCAATGTTAGGCTGAATGACAAATTTGTCACCTTCCTGATACTGATCTTTCCATTTTTTACCGACCTTTTTGATCGTTCCACAAAATTCGTGTCCTAAAATGATCGGATTTTCACTGATATCATCTGGTACTTTTTTGTGTTTTTGTGCCTGGGTGATTGCTTTGTAACTGGACATACACAAACTGTCTGTTACAACCTCTGCCATAATTTCATCATCTTGCATCTCTGGCAGTTCAAATTCATCCAGTCTTAAATCCATTTCTCCGTAAAGTCTTACTGCCTTTGTTTTCATAACTTTCCCCCTAACAGATTATGCCAAAATTCCTAATCCATATCCAACAATTCCTACTGCAAATAAGATAAAGATAATTGCGATCGGACTGATGTTTTTCTTTAATAATTTAGATACGACCAAGGTTAAAACTAATGCTAATAATCCTGGTAATAACTGATCTAAGATATTCTGTACTGTTGTTACTGTTGTTTTTCCGTTTGTTGTTACTCTAGATACTACAAGTGGTACGTTGATCGTCGTCCATTTAGATACCAGTGCACCCATGACGAACAGTCCAAGGATAGAAGCTCCTTCTGTGACTTTCTGTAACATGTTTCCTGCTAAATGTTTTACAAAGTCTAATCCTTTTTTGTATCCGAATTCAAGTCCAAAGTAAAGTGCTGCCATACGTACGATGTTGAATGCTAAGAAGAATAATACTGGTCCTAATGCACTTCCTGTTAATGCTAAGGATGCACCGATCGCTGCTGTGATTGGTCTTAATGTTCCCCAGAAGATTGGATCACCAACTCCACAGAAAGGTCCCATTAAACCAATCTTGATACTTCCGATCGTTCCTTCATCGATATCTGCTCCATTTGCTTTTGCTTCTTCCATCGCTGCTGTTACACCTAAGACTGGTCCTACAGCTGCTGGTGTTACGTTGAAGAATGTCAGATGTCTCTTTAATGCTGCTACTTGTTCTTCTTTTGTATCATATAATCTTTTAATAGCTGGTACCATGTCGAAGCACATACCTAATGCATGCATTCTTTCGTAGTTAAATGATGCCTGCTGAAGGTTTGTTCTCATGAACATATTAAATCTATCGCCTTTTGTTAATTTCTTTTCACTCATCTTTAAATTCCTCCTCTTTCTTAGTCAAGTTCGTCGTCTAGATCATCATCCAGATCATCGCTTCCACCTGCACCTGCTGTTACTGGTGCTGCCACTGGTGTCTGGAATTTAGGATTTAACTGTACATATACGATTGCGAATACCGCACCCATGATTCCGAATGCAACTAAATTAAATTCTGTAAACGCTGCAATTACGAATCCAAGGAAGAAAAATGGCATTAAGTATTTTGCACCCATCATGTTTAATACCATTGCGTAACCTACGACTACGATCATTCCACCTGCAACTGTTAATCCACCAGTTACTACTTTCGGAATGCTGTTTAATAATGTCTGTACACCTTCTGGGCTTACAACTGCTGCTACTAAGAATGTAGGGATTGCTACACGAAGTGCCTGTACGACCAATGCGGCTACATGACAGATATCAAGCATCTTGAAGTTTGCATCTTCTGCATATTTGTCAGCTGCGTGCTGGAAGAAGATTGTTACTGTACGAGCAAATACTGTTAACACCTGACCTGCAACTGCAACTGGAAGTGCGATCGCGATACCATTTGCTACAGACTGATGTCCTACAACTACAAGAATCGTAGAAATGATACTTGCTAATGCTGAGTCAGGAGACTGTGCTGCTCCGATGTTCATCCATCCAAGAGCGATCATTTCCAGTGTACCTCCAAGTAAGATACCTGTTTTTACATCTCCTAAGATCAATCCAACAACTGTACATGCGATCAGTGGACGATGTGTCTGGAAGGAATCAAGCACGCTTCCCATTCCAGCGATACATCCAAAAACAACTAATAAAACGATTTGAACTGTAGATATTCCCATTTTTAAATCCTCCTTTGTATCTCTCTTATCCTTCGATGCCTTCAATCTTGCTCATAAGATCTACTTTTTTGTCTGTGGCTACCGGACGGATCTCTAATTCAATTCCCATCTCATGCAGTTTCTTAAATGCTGCGATATCGCTTTCATCAACAGATACTGCCTTTGTGATCTGAGTCTTTCCTGTCTTGAATGCCATTCCTCCGATGTTAACACTCTTGATCGGAACCCCTGCTTCTGCCATTCGCAGAACATCCTGTGGACATGTATATAAGAAGAATACTGTGTCCTTTTCATATTTTGGATTGTTGTAAACACGAACTGCTTTTGCTACGTCTACAACGCTTACTTTTACTCCTGGAGGTCCCACCTGTAAAAGTAATGTTTTACGGATCTGGTCTTTTGCTACTTCATCACTGCAAATGATGATTCGCTGTGCGTTTGCTTCTTTGGACCAAACGGTTGCGACCTGTCCATGGATCAGTCTGTCATCGATTCTTACTAAATTGATTTTCATAGTTCATCATCCTCCATTTCATCTTCGTTTGTATTACCAAGCAATTTCTTGCATGATTTCACATAATCTCCTGAAAGTTTGTCATATACTTCGCCAGCCTTGATATCTTCTTCCATTGTTCTGATTCCTACAACATCGATCAGCATTGGTAAGCTCAATCCTGTAATAACATCCATTCGATCTTGTCCGATCACGGTCTCAAATGCTGCATTATAAGGACTTCCTCCAAATAAATCTACAAGGAATAAAATTTCTTCGTCTTCCTTATAGCCATCGATCAATTCTTTGTATCTGGCTTTTAATGTCTCTGCATTCTCACCTGGAACAAATGTTACGATGTCAAGATCATCAATTGCTCCGAACACCATTCCCGCAGAATTCACAACCTCTTTTGCCAACATTCCATGGGCTGATACAATTAACTTCATTGCTCTCCCTCCTTTAGCACGAAATTTATTTTTTTACTTTTGTCTCATGTGAAATTTTATTTTGTATCTTGATTATAGTCATAAACCTAAATTTCGTCAACTTATTTTTCGTAAAATTTTATTTTTTGTATAAAGTCATGATTTTTGCTTTCTATTTTTGTATATTTTGCACAATTTTCAATTGATCTTTTCTGTTTCTGCACAAAAAAAAGAAGGACTTTCGTCCTTCCTAACTCTTATCATGAAATTGTCACGAAATTATCGTGTCTCCAAAAATGTCAGCTCTTTCTTGCCATTTGCATCCTTTGGATAGGCTTTTACATAAGCTTTTGCATAACGATATGCTGTATCAAAATCAAACATGGATTCATACGCACTGATCCTAGCGAATAAAACTTCCTTCTTATTCTCAAGCTCCTTCTGTTTTAATGCTCTCTCGATCACTTTTAGCCCTTGTGTATACTTCTCCTGCTTTGCTAACACCGCATATTTTGTACAATAGATTTCTCCATCGTCTGGATGCTCTTTTATTCCCTGATCACATACATCTATTGCTTTGTTTAGCTTCTTCTGCTGGGCAAGGCAATATGCTTTCAAAGAATATGCCCGGCTTTCTCCATGATCGATCAGCTCATCATAGATCTCTATGGCTTTCCCATACTCTCCCATCTGATAAAGAGCCTCTCCTTCGTAGAATAAAACATCTTTCTTTTGCTTTGTGAAAATGAGAGTGAATTTCCCTGCTGCATGGTCAAATTGTTCGTATGCTTTCTGATATTCTTTCTTATCAAGATATGTAATTCCTTCGCTTGCTGTCATTCTTTGGCTGATATATCCAAATCCGCAAAAAGCAGCCAGCGCGATCAGGACAACTATAACTGCTGTAATGATTCCTTTTCCTTTACTGTTCATAATCTTTCTCCTGCTTTGCATTTTTAATTCTTCTGCCTCTTAGTATAACAAATTCTCTTTTCGCATACAAGCTAAGCCTTCCTATATCTTTCTTCCCTTATTTTGTAATATAGAATCCAGAACTCTTTCGCTGTGTGATATTTCCACATTTATCGATAAATCTTGCATAGATACTCACTTTTTTGTTCTTCTTTTTATAGGTTATCTTATTCGCTGTTTTCCATCGATATTTGGATGCTTTTTTGCCTTTTGGCACGATCTTATATTGTGTCTTTGATTTCCCGCTGATTCCATAGGATGCTGAAAATACAAATTTGGCTGACTTTTTGATTTTCTTATTGTAAGACGTTTTTGTTGACGTTTTCAATGTCTTGATCCCTGATCTGTTAACCTTGATCTTCGTCTTTGTTGGTGCTTTTTTATCTACTGCGATTCCTGAAAGCTGCATCTCATCTATCCCTGCATCTGTGACAAACCTCACATAGGCCCTGCCTATCATGCCGTCTTTGAGCGTTAATGTCGTACCGGTTTTGTATGGTACACTTCCTTTGGAAGTTCCTTTTTTCACAAATTTGTACTGAATCTGTTTTAGATTTGTGAAGCTTTTTGCCTGTGCTGAAATCCTGATCTTGATGTTTTTTCTCTCATAATGCTGATATGCTGCAGAGGCATCGGAACGAAGTGGTGTCATTTTCTTCTTTGTATTTGCCTGCACTGTAACGTTCTGCATCAAAGGGGTACGCTTCTGTTTCACAACATATCCCGCATGACTTGGTACATTACCACCTTTTTGTGCTGACACACTTAGATTCTTACCATCGGACGATACTACGATCGTTCCTTTATCTGATGTCTGATAAACATCCATTCCTGACAGATCACGAAGTACATTGCTCTCTGGTGTCTGATTTACATTTTTATATCCATTACTGATGATCGCAATACTTGCACCTGTTCGATCGATCAGATACTTATGATCCGAATCGTATACATAACGACCTTTCGGTTTATCCTGCAAACGAACATCCTGATATCCATGATGTGGCTGCTTTAATACCTGTGCACTTAAATCATAACCTCTAGCTACAATCTTTTTGATCGTTTCCTGCTGTGCATCGCCTGTCATTAAAAATGAATTACTACCATAAACGATCCTCGTCACTATCGAATATTTATTTACCTGTCTTGTATTTAAATTGGGTGCATCCTGTGCTCTTCCATACCTGTAGGTATTATCTAACGGACCATAAAAGGTCATTACCGCTTCGCCTAATTTTACGGATGTTCCGGCCTGTGGCACAACATACTGGATATGCAATGATGCATCTTTGTATGAATTCCTCTTCTCTAGTTTCTTCTTGAATGTCTGATAAGTCTGTGTATCAAATGCTGTCCATCGGGCTGTTTCTTCTGTTTGCTTTTCTTTATCTTCGCTGCTTTCCAGATATTCAAACTCCAATGGATTCCCATAAATCGTATCAATCGTAATATTCTTATCTTCTAGTATCTTCTTCATTCCACCGATATGATCTCCGTGTGGATGAGTTAGAACAACAAATTCCAGATGCTTTACTCCATGATCCAGCAAATACTGGTGCACACGGTCTGATACATCGATCGTATCGTGATCTGTTGTCTCATAAGAATAAGCCCCTGAATCAATCAGGGCATACTTCGCGTTTTCTCCTTCTCCATATTGAAGCAAAGCTCCATCGGCGGCTCCTACGTCGATAAAATGAACCTTAAATATCTGTGCTGCATTAACTTTGATCGTTTGACCTCCCGATACGTGCAAAACAGTGATGCCTGTAAGCATCACTGTCAGCAGTACCGCTATGATCTTCTTTGTAAAATATTTCATACTTCCATCCTAGCGTTTTCTTTGTTATTTCTTAGTTACGTAAAATCCGTTTGTCTTCTTTGTTGTGATATTTCCAGATTTATCAATATATCTTACATATAAACGAACTTTTTTATTTCTTGTCTTATAAGTTACACTATTTGCTGTTTTCCATTTGTACTTGGAAGCTTTTTTTCCTCTTGGTACAAACTTATACTGTGTCATGGATTTTCCACTGGTTCCATAATTTGCACTAAATGTAAATTTGACAGACTTCTTGATCCGTTTACTGTAAGTATTCTTTGCAGATGTTGACAGTGTTTTGATCCCTGACTTATTCGCTTTGATCTTCACACTGGTTGGTGCTTTCGTATCAACTGTAAATCCAGGAAGTTTGATCTCTGTTGATCCTAATGGTGTATTATATCTTACATAAAACCTTCCACAATTTCCATTTTTGACTGTATAGGAACTTCCTGTCTTATATGCTATGGTTTTATTATTCACACCTTTTGGCACAAACTTATATTCAATGCTTGTCAGCTTTGTAAATCCTTGGGCTGTTCCTGAAAATCTTACTGTGATATTCTTCTTTTCATAACGATTATAAGTATTCGCAGCATCCACACTCGTTGCTGTCAATGGCTTTGTTGTGTTTGCTGTGATATTCATGGATTTCATCACTGGGGATGATGTTTCATCATCACTTTCCTTTCCTTTGACACTTGGCTGGTTATCTCCTTTCTCTGTCTGGATAGATAACTGTGAGCCATCGGATGTTACAATGATCGTTCCACGGTCTCCTGTCTCATAGACATCTAATTTTGATAAGTCTCTTAAGACTTTTGTATATGGAACACCAGCTGTATTCATGTATCCATTACTGATGATCGCAATACTAGCCTGTGACGCATCGATCACTGTTTTATGATCAGAATACTGGTAGCCATTGGCTAACTCTTCTTCTGTGACATCCTGAAATCCATGATGTGGCTCCTTGAGCACCTGTGCTGTCAGATCATATCCCTTCGCGATGATCTTCTCGATCGTTTCTTTCTGGGCATCTCCGGTCATTAAGAAAGAGTTGCTTCCATAAACGATCTTTGTGACGATAGAATATTTATTTTCCTGTCTTGTATTCAAATCAACCGTTCTACCATATTGATAATCATTCTCTAATGGACCATAGAATGTCATTTTTGCTTCTCCAAGACTAATTGTTTCTCCTGCAGTTGGCACTACATAATCTACTTTTAGATTTTCTTTCTCTGTTTTGTCTTCTGCTTCTTCGGCAAGTTTATTTCTTGCTTCTAAAGCTGCTTTAAAGTTCTTGTATATTTTGGTATCAAATTCTGTCCAATTTGTTTCATCTGAAGACTGCTTGCTCTTATCCTCGCTGCTTTTCAAGTACTGAATATTCAGATCATTCCCATAAATCTTATCGATCTTGATCGTTGTATCAGAAAGAATCTTCTCCATACCTCCAATATGATCCTGATGAGGATGTGTCAGAAGTATAAATTCCAGATGTTTTACTCCCATCTTATTTAAATATTCATAGACTGGTGTCTTTGTGGTATCAATCGTCGTATCCTTTGTATTATGATACTGGTTTGCTCCTGTATCGATCAATGCATACTTTGCTTCTGTTCCTTCTCCATACTGTAATAACGCAGCATCTGCACATCCGACATCAATAAAATGAATCTTAAATGTCTGTGCTGCTTTTGCCGTATGCATTCCACGCCCAGTTACAACTGTTGTACAGACCAATATCCATGCCAGAAAGCACACTGCAAGTTTCCTTATAATGTTCCTCATTTGTTACTCCCTTTCTTTGTTTTTCATCTTTATTCTTGATATTTCTTTTTTACATTCGAATTTTAACATATTCTTAATATTTTTGCAATTTTTTTGAAATATTTTATCATCTGTTTTTACATGAACAGAGGAAGAGTCCCTGCTTTGGGAACTCTTCCTCTTAACTTATCATATTCAATACTATATTTCAAGACTATATATATGACTATCTGATCTTATCTAAGTGCCAGATATCATCGACATATTCCTGAATTGTACGGTCAGATGAGAACTTGCCACATCCTGCTGTATTGGTCATCGCCATCTTAGCCCATCCTTTTGTATCTCTATATGCTTCTTCTACTTTCTTCTGAGCTTCTGCATATGAACGGAAGTCTTTTAAGATGAAGTACATATCTGCCTGGCTTCCTGTATCACCAAATAACAGACTCTGGTACAGATCTTTGTAAAGTTCTGGATCACCATTTGCATATGTTCCATCTACTAACTGATCTAAGACTTCATGGATGTCTTTATCATTCTGGTAAATCTCATATGGATGATATCCACCGTTATTCTCATAATTGATAACTTCTTCTGAGCTCATACCGAAGATAAATGCATTCTCAGCTCCAACTTCATCAACGATCTCTACATTCGCTCCATCCATTGTTCCAAGTGTTGGTGCACCATTTAACATGAACTTCATGTTACCTGTTCCTGATGCTTCTTTGGATGCTGTTGAAATCTGTTCGCTGACATCTGCTGCCGCAAAGATCCATTCTGCATTGGATACACGATAATCTTCAATAAATACAACCTTTAACTTACCTTTGATGGACGCATCATTATTTACTTTATCAGCTACAGAGTTGATCAGTTTGATCGTCTGTTTTGCACGAAGGTATCCAGCTGCTGCCTTAGCACCAAAAATAAATGTTCTTGGATAGAACTTCATATTTGGATTCTTCTTTAACTGATTATACAGATACATCACATGTAAAATATTCATCAGCTGACGTTTGTATTCATGAAGTCGTTTTACCTGTACATCAAAAATGGATGTTGGATCAACTTCTACGCCATTGTGTTCTAAGATATATTTTGCAAGACGTTTTTTATTCTGCAGTTTGATATCCATAAATTCTTTCTGAGCTTTTGGATCATCCACATATTTCTTCAGTCCTGACATTAAAGAAAGGTCTGTTGCCCATGTGTCTGTTCCAAGTTTCTTTGTTACCCAATCTGCAAGTAATGGGTTTCCATGCATTAAGAAACGTCTCTGTGTGATTCCATTTGTCTTGTTGTTGAATTTCTCTGGCATCATCTGATAGAAATCTTTTAATTCCTGATTCTTTAAGATTTCTGTATGAAGTTTTGCAACACCATTGACAGAATATCCTGCTGCGATCGCCATATGTGCCATACGTACCTGTCCATCCCAAAGGATCGCCATCTTCTTGACTTTCTCTTCGTTTCCTGGATACATCTCACGGATCTTGTTTACGAAACGACGGTCGATTTCTTCTACGATCTGGTATACTCTAGGAAGTAATTTTGAGAATAAGTCGATTGGCCATTTCTCTAACGCTTCTGCCATGATCGTATGATTTGTGTATGCACAAGTCTTTGTTGTAACTTCCCATGCTTCATCCCATCCAAGACCTTCTTCATCCATTAAGATTCTCATAAGTTCTGCAACAGATACTGTTGGATGAGTATCGTTCATCTGGATCGTCATCTTCTCGTAAAGTTTTGTAATGTCATCGTGGTTTTTCTTATATTTGGCTACTGCTGCCTGTAAACTTGCAGATACAAAGAAATACTGCTGTTTTAAACGAAGCTCTTTTCCTTCGTAGTGATTATCGTTTGGATATAATACTTCTACGATGTTCTTTGCAAGGTTCTTCTGTTCTACTGCTTTGTCATATTCACCTTTATCAAAAGAATCCAGCTGGAAGTCAGTGATCGCTTCTGCATCCCAGATCCTTAATGTATTAACGATATGATTTCCATATCCTACGATCGGATAGTCAAATGGGACTGCCATAACTGACTGATAGTTCTCCTGAATGAAGTTGGTTCTTCCAGTTGCTTCATCATATTCTGTACGGATATTTCCACCGAAACGTACTTCTTTGGCATATTCCGGACGTTTTAATTCAAATGGATTTCCATTCTTTAACCATTCATCTGGTACTTCTATCTGATATCCGTCTTTGATCTTCTGTTTGAACATTCCGTATTGATAGCGGATTCCGCATCCATATGCTGCATATCCAAGTGTTGCCAATGAATCAAGGAAACATGCTGCTAATCTTCCAAGACCACCATTACCAAGTGCTGGGTCTGGTTCCTGGTCTTCAACGGCATTCAGATCTACGCCTAATTCATCGAGTGCTTCTTTCACTTCTCCATACATACTCATGTTAATGAGGTTATTTCCAAGTGCTCTTCCCATCAGGAATTCCATGGACATATAATATAAAATCTTTGGGTCTTTCTCTTCGTAGGTCTTCTGAGTATCCATCCAGTCCTCAATGATCCACTCTTTCAGGGCATAAGCCACAGCCTGATAAATCTGCTGCTGGGATGCATTATCAAGCTCAACTCTGAACTGAGTCTTTAGATTATTGAGTACTTCCTGTTTAAACAGTTTCTTATCAAATCTTTCTGTTTTCATGATTGTCTCTTCCCCTTTCGTGTTCCCAGTGTGTTATTAATTTTATCATATAAATTGGAAATATGATACAAAAATTACAAATATCATTTGTATTTTTTTTCGTAAGTTCTTCTAATTATACAAACTAGCTGCCACGCATAATTTTCCATATCCAATTTCATTGTTTGGATAGTCCAAAAATCCATTCATTTTCCTTGCACCTTTATGAAAATAAGCTTTGATCCGCTCTCCATACAAATAAGGATCATTTTTTCTTATGATCCCCCATTCCATCAAAAGAGCTGCCGCTCCTGTGACAAATGGCGTTGCCATTGACGTCCCGGACAAACTGTTTTCACCGCCTCCCGGTGCTGCTGCCAAAATTCCAACTCCAGGTGCCACAAGATCTGGTTTCTTTACACCATATCTTTGATCACCCCGCCCCGAAAAATCTGCATAGGACTGATATCTGACATCATACGCACCTGCTGAGATCACTTTTTCTGCAGTTGATGGGATTGTTAAAGTAAACTCTTTATCTGGCTCTAAAAATCTAGTTTCCTGATTACTTCCTAAGGATACCGGAAGCCACATCTGATATTCCCCATTTCTGATATTTCGTGGAATCAATGTAAGATTCCATTGTCCACTCTCTATATGATTTCCTTCCTGCACAATAAAACTAAGGAATATTTCCTGCCTTACATTGTACGGTGTTGGATAACCATTGTATACAAAGACGATCGTATTTCCATATGCATATTGTGACTTTCCCTGTTTATCTGTGATCTCATAAGATATTCCCGATGGAGATTCCAGCTGTATTCTTAACTCATCCACGAAATCTTTCCATATCTGGAGATTTAGATTCTGCTCAAATGGTGCAATATCCAATAAGATTTTTTGTTCTTCTTTGATCAGCTTTCCTTGTTTATGCTTTCCACTATTTCCCTCATTTCCTGTTCCAATGCAGATCGTACATTTCCATTGCTGTGCGATCTGTGATATAAATCTTTCTAACAAGGAATTTCCTCTGTGATCTCCATAATTATGTCCATAACTGATATTGACCGCAACCGGCCGTCCTGCCTGTGATGCTTCATTGATCACATATTGTAATGCTGTCATCAATTGTGTCGTCCTTGGGAAACCTTTTTCTCTCGTATCTCCCAATTTCACAACGATCAGTTCTGCCTCTGGTGCAACCCCGTTTATCCCGGCACAGATTGAAGCTACATGTGTTCCATGCCCAGATCGATCTCTGCTCCGAAAATCGTATCTTCCACTTTCTGAGTGCAATACTTTATTGATTTCTTCTTTTGTATAGAGATTTCCGTTAAGAAATGGTTTAGGCGGACTTCCTTTGACCGTTTGATCCCATAGTGCATAAATCTTAGTATCTCCATTTTCATCTATAAAATCCGGGTGAAAAATATCAATCCCTGTATCGATCACAGCGACAAAAACACCTCTTCCAGTCAATGAAAGAGGTGGATTCTTGACCGACAACATACAAGATGCGGCTATCGATGGCTGTCGACTTAATAATAGATTTTTCGGTTTTTCTATATAAATAACTTGTTCATTTGCCCCAAATGCTTCCAACTCGTCTTCTTTTATATAGGCGATCGCATAACCCATACTCAACGGTTCGATCCTCGTTGTGTCTGACCATCTGATCGTATCAAGTGTGCCTGCGTAGCGAAATATGATCTCCCACTGATCCGTTTCTTTATCGTATCCTGCATCTAAATCTTTGGATCTCTCCCGTTCTTCTTCGCTAAGATCCAGAGCAAGATTTAATTGATTTTCAAACTTTTCATCCTGTTCCATACGATACCTGCACACTTTCGTTTTTCTTATCTTATGCAAAATCTGTGAGGTTTATTCTTAGATTGCTCATATCTCTTTTTTGCAGTATTTCCATACGGATGCACAAATTCCGTAAACAGAAGATGCTGTCATGATCCCTGCCGCAACCGCCACTGCGATCAGCAATGTTTTTTGCCCATATAAATAAAATAAATGCCACTGTTTTGCCAAGACATAATTCATCGTATAGTATAAATTTCCACCTGGTACTAATGGAATGATTCCCGTGATCAAAAATACTGTTACAGGAGTTTTTAAGATCCTTGCCATTGTTTCTGCATAAATCGTCGCAACTGCGGCCGCTGCCAGATTCGCCACAAATGTACTTGGCATCTCATTCCACACGATAAGATAGGCGATCCATGATACCATCCCAGAAATCCCAGCCATACAAAGTTTTTTCCCTCGAAGATTATAAAGTACTGCAAATCCAAAACTTCCGACAAAACTTGCCAGTACCTGTATGATCTCTGCTTTCATTTATAACACACCTCCTAAGAACATCAATGCCATAAAAGAACCTGCTGCAAGGAATACAGCTAACAGTATCGATTCACAGACTCTTAAGATTCCTGACATCATGTCTCCACCGATCATATCCCGAAGTGCATTAACAAATGCAACTCCAGGAACCAACAGCATGATATTACCGATGATGATCTTTCCATAATCCTCCGTCAGTCCGAATTTTGCACTGATATATGCAAATGCTGCAACAAAAAATGATAATAGAAAGTTTAATACCATTTCGTTGGGTGCTAAGATCTTAATATATCTTGCAAGAACCGCGACAAATGCCCCTGCGATCATTGCTATGATTCCTTCTGTAATGCCACCTCCATAAAATGAAGTCCATGCTGCTGCAATGACCGCTGATGTAAGAACTTCCTCTGTAAAAACGACGACTTTTCCCTTTTTAATCTCTGAAATCTTTCGTTTTACTTCCTCTTCTTCCGGAAGTTCTTTGCACATATATCTTGATAACTGATTTAACTCATCCAGTTTGGTAAAGTCTGTCTTATATGACCTGATACGCTTTGTCTGCGTTAAGATTTCTCCTTTTTCATCTTCGATCGTTGTTACAATACTTGATGTGATAGAAAATACATTGGCTTCTTTTGCTCCATACGCCTTGCAGATTCTTGAAATCGTATCTTCTACCCTTGAAACACCTGCTCCTGACACTAGCATGCATTCTCCGATCTCCATTGCGTATTTTAATACTTTTTTCATTTCCATAACATCTATCTCCTGCTATCTATTGTATCGAAATTGACTGTATTGTAACACAAAAGAAACCCTTGTGCTATGATCACACAAGGATTTCATGTAAAATTCATGTTTTGTTTACATTTCTTCGAGATGAAAAGAAGATTAATGCTATTAATCATCAATCTTATGTGTCCAAGCAACCGCCAATGCACCTGCACCAATATGACATGCAACACTTAAAGATAACGGATCTTGCTGGAATTCCATTCCTGGAAATTCTGCCATCAGTTCTTCTTTCCATTTGAGCGCTGCCTCTTCATCTTTTGTATATGCAGACTGAAGATATGCGTGTTTACCAAAATCTCCATCTTGGAAACGCTCTTCTAACTCTTTTCTTACTGCTGCGATCATCTTTTTCTTTGCCTGTTTGACACCTCTTGTCTTCGCAAATGCATCCAGCTTCTCGCCATGGATCTGTAAAACTGGTTTGATTCCAAGCACTGTACCGATGGCTGCTCCTGCTGCTGTAACACGTCCGCCTTTCTTCAGATACTTTAACGTATCTACCATGATATAGATTCCGGAATCTAATTTGTCTGCTTCTAAGATGTCTTTGATCTCTTTGGCTGACTTTCCTTCTTCCGCTAATTTGGCCGCATCTAAGACAGACTGTCTCTGTGTGACAGAAATCCTCTGGTTATCTACAACCTGAACTTTTCCATCGTAATCATCTGCTAACATTGCCGCTGTCGCACAGGAACTGCTTAATCCACTGGACATCGCGATGTGCACGATCTCATCATGGTCTTCTAATAACTTCTCCCACAGATCCAACACATCTCCAGGTGCAGGCTGAGATGTTTTGATATCTTCATCTTCGTTTAACTTCTGATAAAATTCATCCTGTGTTAATGTAATATCTTCAAAATATAATTCTTCGTTAATATAAAATGGCATTGGAATCACTGAGATTCCTAATTCTTTACCTTCTTTTTGAGTAATTCCGCTGTTACTATCTGTTACGATCGCAATCTTGCCCATTCTTCTAATCCCTTTCTTTAAATTTCCTATCAATATATCTATTTTTTGCCTTTATCTCACATCATAACAGAGATTCATAGATATCGTCAAAGGTTTTCCCCTCATATTTTGAAAAAATACATAACTATTTTGTGATTTCCTGCAAAAATCTTGCAATTGGAAATCCTACAACATTGTAGTAATCTCCTTCGATCCCTTTGATAAAGACAGCTGCTTTTCCTTGAATCCCATAAGATCCAGCCTTATCCATAGGTTCTCCAGTCTTGATATAACGATCGATCTGCTCATCACTGATCTCATAAAATGTAACTTTTGTTTCTTCATAAAATGTTTTTGTTTTTCCATCTTCGATGACGCAAACTCCTGTATACACTTCATGTGTCTGTCCGCTTAACATCGTAAGCATTCTTTTTGCGTCCGCTTCGTCTGCTGGTTTTCCAAGAATCTGCCCCTGATAGGCTACAACAGTATCTGCTCCCACGACCATACTTTGTTTCTCTGATTTCTTATATATGTCTTTCGCTTTGATCGATGCTAATTCCATAACTACTTCATTTGGCGCTGTTTTTGTTGTGATCTCTTGTGCATCGCTTGGCATAACATCAAATTTCAGATCGGCAAGTTCCAGGATTTCTTTTCTTCTTGGGGAAGCAGATGCTAATATAATATGTTTCATTTGTTTTATACCTCTTATTTTACTTAAGTTATCAAATTCTCCTGTGAATTACCCCTCCCATGCGGTACAGTAGTTCCTATGGAAGTGGCTTCTAACA
>OATA01000103.1_pt1 | contig 123475 bp, 113 predicted proteins | sample 1516451 | NCBI WGS metagenome assembly OATA01 (sample SAMEA2579905, study PRJEB22360) | human gut metagenome | biome: human gut; feature: human-associated habitat; material: faeces | place: Denmark | collected 2008/2010 | reverse complement strand
TCAGGGAAAATCATCCAGATGCCACAAAGAAAGATCATTTAAAAGAAATCCAGCAATCATCAGGATTTCTTGCTATTAAAGTTAATGACAAGCACACAAAAACGATAAAAAAGAGTAGTTGCTATTAGTAGCAAATTAGTAGCAGTGCAAAAGAAAAAGTCTCGGAATCCGCTTGTTTAGCGGGTTCCAAGACTTGTGGCTACTATTCTAACTCGATAACTGCTGACCATATTATTACGCTTCACTTCAATTTTAAGTGATTTTTCTTAGAGAATCAACCGTTTGTTCCCATATCTTCAATAAGATTTTTCTTTAGCGTTTCAATTGTATCTTGGTTCTTTTTCAAAAGTTCTAACTGCCTATATGCTTTTTCCCTTAATATTTTCAACCTTTCAATTTTAGGCACTTCCTGTCTTATCAAGTCTGCATTCGTATCTTCCAGATTGATAAGCACAACCAATTCTTCCGCTGAAGCAAAATCTCGGATATTAGGAGTTTTCCCTTTTATTCCTTTTTCACTTCTCCATTGTGCTGCCGTTTTTCCAAACAAAGCCATATTTAGAATATCTGCTTCTGAAGCATATGTATATGCCATTTCCTGCGGAGATAATGTGGGCGTTATCAAAAATTCTTTTACCGCATCTGTATGGATACGATAATTTATTTTTGAAAGTTCTCTTTTTACATCCCATCCAATCGCTAACCGATCTGCTTCATCTTTCTTTAATCTCTGATAATCTTTGATGATATAAAGCTTAAATTCCGGTGAAATCCATGAAGCAAACTCAAATGCTATATCCGTATGAGCATAAGTGCCGCCATATCGTCCCGATTTTGATACGATACCGATTGCATCCGTTGCTTTGATCCACTGTTGCGGTGTCAACGTAAACGCATTATCACCAGACTCTGCTTTAAACCTATCGAATTCGATAGGTTTAAAATTAGGATTGTGAATTTGTTCCCACAAGCCTAAAAATGAAATTGTAGAATGATTACGCATCCAGTTTGCCACCACGATAAAGGCATTATCTGGATTTTTATATTTTGCAATATCAGTGAGCGAAATGTAAGCTTCTTCATTAACAACATCGCCCATCACTCTGATTTCTGTTCCATTGGCATCTATTTTCATGTTTTTCATATAATTTTCATTTTCCTTTTTAGCAATAAACCCAACTCTTTATTTGTATCCGATAATATCCTGAGATACTTTTTCAATTACTTCAGGGTTAATTGAAGATATCTCGGCTATATAAACTTTGTTTTTTCTCGGATTAAATATTCCGAGTTTTTCAATTTTCTGAAATTCTGGATGTATTGAATGACATCCCATAATATAGTACATTAACAACTGCAATGTATATTTGCTTTTTGGTTCCTCTTTTGACACCTTAAAATCCCACAACGTATCCTCAGTTAAATAATCTCCATCTCCTGATGATACTATATCCGTATAACCACCCTCAAAAGTAAAACCATCTTTTGTAATAGGACCATATTCTTTCCAAAATGCCAGACTTCGTTTAACCATAATCACAATATTCTCAATAGTATCACTATCAGGCTTAATTTCTTCTACTGGTTTATACCCAATTACACCCGCTCTGAAACAAACATCGTAACCAACTAATTTACATGCATTACTGATAGACTCATTATCAAGACCTTTTATGCCTTTTAATAACTTCTTAGCATTTCCTAATGCCAACCCTTTTTTGCCACTTGCATTATTTAAAAATAAATCAAGGCACAATGCTCCCTGTAACGAAATTTTAAAAGCTTCTTCTACGGATGTTCCCATCATAAAACGGGTCAAATAGTCAATCGCAAGACCAATTAACGAAGCATGAATATTCTCTGCTTCATTCAATGTCTTTCCGTCATCAATAGTAGTAATATCAAATTGCTTTTTATTTAGATATCCTCCATATGGCTGTTTTACCATACTAATACGTTTAGTAACAGAGTACATTGAAATCTCCTCCCTCTTGCAAAAATAATTTTAAATTACAAGCATCCACCTAACGTCAAAATTATCTGAGTGTATTTAAATCCTTCATTTAATCTACTACATTCCATGACGATAAAATAATCATCTTCATTTTCTGCTCTCACAACAATACCTTGCGATAAATCTGTTTTCCACAAAGCTTTCTTTCCATAAAATTGATCAGCAAAGCTATTTGTGGGATTAGGCATATTGGCATCAAATCCATTATGTATTAACCATTGATGGTAATCGTTTAACGCTGGTAGCCCAACGCTTTGTATTGCTGCCATGATTGCTGATTGCTCACTTAATTCGCGTTCGATATTGATAACATATCTTTCTTCTGCATCAAGTTCGTATCCATGAGCCTTTACAATTTCTCCCATATTTTCATTCAATTTAAGTTTTTTCACTCCAATTTATCCCCTTTCCTATACTTTACGAGATCATTTTCTCAAATATTTGCTTACTGTTGCTTGAGAAATTTTAAGCATATCCGCTATTTGTTGTTGTTTATATCCTTGTTTTCTTAAAGCTTTAATTTGTGAAATTAACGCTTCCTTACCCAAATTGGTATCAAATTGTGTTGTCGTTTGCACTATGCCGTTCATATGTTTGGTCAATGTTGTAGTATACTGGAAACCATCTTTATTTCCAATAACACTGGCAATTCCAGTCTTTGAATCAAAAGTCGTTTTTACATCATTTAAACCTGTATTAGAAACAAAATTATTTATTGCATTCAAAATATTTTTCGATTTCTTTCTCTTCAAATCATTGCTCATTCTTCTACCCTCTTTATTCCGTGTTATATTTTTTATAACTTTATAATAATTTATCTTGGGTACTTCGTCAAGTAAAAAATATAAATACGATACATATTCATAACGGCACTTACCAATAGATTCTCTCTCTATCCACAATCTCCCTCGCACATGCCTGTATATTATTCATCCTGCCTACCCACTCCCAGGCATTATCTGCCTTTAACTGCTCCGTGATTCCCTGTGCCTGTTTCATCTGCTCTACAATTCTTTCAAAGCGTTCCTGCGCCTGTTCCTCTACATCTGTCAGATAACTATTCAATCTGCCACTCATCAGCAGATCCAAATATGCACTCCTGCGGTATTCATTCAAATACCGCAAATGTCTTTGTCCCCATACTCCAACAACTCTCGATTCTTCTTCCTCCGGCAAGGTAAGATTTCTTGTAATAACATGAGGTTGAATGTCCACATTTATCAATGCAACAACGATTCACTATTGGTCAAGTATTCTGAGTTTGGATACAACGACGCTTGTATTTTTACCAGGACTGACTGCTGACCATAGATTATTTGATAAGCAGGTTGAGTACTTTGAGGGAAAATATAATATGATTGTATGGGATGCACCAGCTCATGCCTCTTCTTGGCCGTTTCGGTTTGATTTTGATCTGTTTGATAAAGCAAAATGGCTGAATGAGATTCTTGAAAAAGAAGAAATCATAAAACCGGTCATAATCGGTCAATCAATGGGAGGATATGTAGGCCAGGCTTATGCACAATTGTATCCCGACCGGCTGGCAGGTTTTATTTCCATTGATTCAGCACCGCTGCAGAGAAACTATGTGACTGCAGTGGAAATCTGGCTTCTGAAAAGAATGGAACCAATATATGCACATTACCCATGGAAGTTGCTTTTGAAATCCGGAACTGTGGGAGTTGCAACTTCTAATGATGGCAGAGACCTGATGAAGGAAATGATGTTGGTCTATGATGGTGATCAGCATCGTTATGCACAAATTGCCGGGCATGGATTTCGTATTCTGGCTGAGGCAATGGAAAAGGATCTGCCATATGAAATCAAATGTCCTTCCTTATTGATATGTGGCACAAAGGATCATGCCGGTTCATGCATAAGGTATAACAGAGCATGGCATCAAAAAACGAAAATTCCTTTAAAATGGATTGAAGGGCTTGGTCATAATTCTAATACAGACAAACCGGAGATGATAAATAGTTTGATAGAAGAATTTCTTTCAGACATTTCATAGCAGGTGACTCAAAGTTATTTGAATTGAAAATCTGGATTGACGGAAGTATCATTATGTGTGGAATAACAACTGATTTATAAAGAAAAATAAATCGGAGGTTTATATGAATTATTTGGCTTCTTCAATAGTAATATAATTGATTTCTGCCATTAGCTACGCTCCTTCTTTGATTCACAAAATCAATGACAATGTCTAACATTATTTGTCGGAGAACTTTTGCATTTTCACTTTCTGCCAACAGCATTGCCATATTAAGAAAAGCCTTAAAATCAAATATTGCTATTTGAGGTGTTCTATTGCTAATGTTCCCGACATTTATGTCGGGAACATCCTGAGCTATTACACAATCCATGAATTCTTTAAGTTTTTTTCCCTTTAAAATCTCATATCCATTTGCAGTAATTTCATCAGAATTGTCGCTAACATATCTCTCAATTGTTCTCACATCTACGTTAAAATATGTAGCCACCATTGATTTTGTAAATCTTAATCGTCCATCAAATATAATACCCTGAATACCTGTCTGATTTTGAATTTCATTAACAGCTAAGTCATTATTCAAAATATTTTGTCTATCAATTTGAGAAGTTGTTAAATCTTTTGACATTCTCACACTTCCTTTGCTTTATATTTACAAATTACAAGAAAATCTTTTGGGCATTCCGGCTGTCCGCCTTTCTCAGATTTTGGCTTATTATAGTTCTCTCTTTCTATAATGCCATGCTTCTGCTTTATCTGTGCAATATACTTCTTTATCTCCTCATAAGTAGCCTATCTACGCTCCGCTTCGGTCTGCGCTGAGCAAATGTTCCCTGAACCTTTAGCGCCTCTCAACTGCCGTTAAATCCATCTCGTCCATGTCAAGTCTCACATTCACATGCTACTTCACCTCATGGAGTTTCAACAACATGCACACTGTCTCAATATTCCTCTGAACCTTGATTTTATACTGCATAGCGAAAGTATGCAATAGATTTTCAAGGTGGGGTAATGGTTTTATCCCCATATCACGAAATAAAATTCAAGATAACATACGGATTACTTTCATTTGATATTTCTCTAATTTTTTCTTTTCTTCCCATATACAAAAAATTCATAATATCATTAAATTCCGTTGTTTCCAAATCATCTCCTATTAATATTCTTCTTGATTTATAATGTGGCAATGCACTTTCAAAATCCGAATATAACACACCTCTACTGTTAACCATGTCTCCGACTTCTGAAATCTTCATTTTACATAATATGTACATATTAGCAGGTGAATTATTTCGAATAAGTTCAGCGAACTCTATGCCTTCTTTTTCAGCTATCTCATTAAAGGCTTTTTCCGGCACTGTTCCCATCTTGATTAGTGCGTTCTTCTCTCTTTCAACCCATTCAGTTGCCTCATCAACACTAAAAGCTTTCACAGTTGCCAAAACCAACTTATCTATGACCGAAATATTATCCGGATATTTTTTATATAAAAAACTTAACACCTTATAACGTATTATAGGTGGCAGCATTGAAAAGGAATATAACACGTCATTTCTTGATCCAAATTCGTATTTTTCAAAATAGCTTATCAGCAGATATGATAGCATATCAAAAAAACCATCTACCACATTATCAAAATCCTCTGAGTCAAACCCCTCTAAATATTGCGTATGTGTTGACTGATTTCCTTTGCCACGAACAGTTTCTACAGCTGCTTCAATGAATTCATGGTTAGGCAAATTTTTTATTCTATTTTGAATATTCTTTGCTCCTAAAGTTACTGCCTTATTTGGATCAATATCTAATATTTTTCGAATAACAATCTCTGCATATTTTCTAACAAAAGATATTCTTCCGCTAACGGAAGTATCTTTATAAAATGTATCTCCGATTAAATCCGCAACTAAACTTTGATATGCGTTATTATTAAAATTGCTCATTAACTTATCCTCCTTATCACAAATTTACTTTTGCGAAAAAGTATCCTTTCGCCAAAATGTATATTTTCCATTCTCCAAAGCCTATCCCCTGGGGTAAACCTCCGGTTATATCATCACTCTGCGGAAACAGAAACACACATCCATTTTTCTTCCGAAATCGCAGAAACCTTTGATTTATTGGTTTTTTCTCGACAGAAGGCAGACTGTTTCGACATGCGGTGAAAGTTACTTCTTATACTAAATAGCGAAACTATTGCCTTTTGCGAAAAGGTTCATACTCCACCTAGGGGGATAAATTTTACCCCACGCACTATTGATAGTATTGTTTTATTTCTGCTAACATCTTTTCCGCATCTTCACATTGATCATAATAATCAACGTCATACCTTTGCCCTGTACGCAAGTGATGTAACCAACCATCAAGCATAGCCAGATAGATTTCACCTACATCATCCAAATTCGCGTATTGTCCAACATAATTATTTCGAGCATCATAACTCTCTTGAGACACTGGATATCGATAACATTCATAATGTAAATCACTATCTATTAACTGGGCATATCCTTCTTCATCAATAACCAATCGGTTATTCCTAAAGTCATTTCCTGCTCTTAATACTTCTTTAATTTCTTCTTCAGTAAATATATGTGATGGAGGTTTTATCCGAAACAGTTTTATTGTAAAATAAATACCCATTTCCTGCCATACTATCCCTGATTCACTGCATATTTTTTTTATATAATCTTTCATTTCAACAATAGCCTTAACTGCTCCGTTAAAATCTGTAAATAAATATTTCCCATCCTTGCTTACCGGATATGGTATAACATCTTCTTCACAAATATATCCTGTCTCCGCCACATATTTTCTTGCACCAAAAGTTCCACCATTTATATGAAACATAATAGCAAATTCCAACTTACCATCATTTTTATTATTATTTTCATCACAAATATCTTTTAAGCACCATTTATTCCAATTTTCTTCGATAAATTTGTCAAACTTACAACTTTCTTCTATTCTCCTATGGGTTTCTACATCCTCTTTTTCTTCTTTAATACTAAATGGATTCTTCTGGTAAATGCTTGAAAATTTAGTAAAATCTTTCATCATATAATATGATTGTCTCATGGTTCCAATATAATGTCGAAATTCCATACTGCTCATTTTATTATGCCTTGCATCATAAGTTCCAGAGATGTGATTATATACAGATTGTTTTGAAAAGATAACAAACGAGCCATTCAAAAATCTGTCGACTTGTCTGTGTCCTTTAGGAAACTCTGTTCCATCATCATATCTTCCATAACTTGCCAGATTGCTCTCTATATAATGTCCCGGAAAATCTTCTATCAATGACTCACGACAATCCTCATATATCGCATTAGAAATAGGTTCTATTGGTTCTAATTGTAATCTAAAATAACTCCATCTATAATCTCTTTTCCCGTAATTTTCTAATTCCAACCTATACGGTTTAAATATGTAGTTACAACCTCCAGCTACCAAACAGATACATCCTTCTTCGTTTGCGTATTTTGCCGATTCTACATCCTGTCCCCCTCCAGTTGGCAAAAACATATGATTTAGTCCAGGCATACTTCCTATATCATTTAAAATTTTTATAATAGAATCTATATCTCTCCACTCAGCATGTAATGGTACTGTTTTAGGAAACAGCCTATTCTGTAAATATTTCCACTCACTATAATTGCTCTTTTGAAAATTGCTTACTACCTCTAACCATTTTTCAAGTGTTGTCACAAAAGTTTCCATACTAGGTCTCAATGACGGATCGTACTCTGTTGCCTGCTTTAATAGTTCTTCCAATTCCACTAAATGTTCCTTTTTATACCTCTTGTCATTACGCAGTCCAATTATCGCATCATCTTCTTCATATCTACCTTCAAATCCATGATCTACTCCAGTCAATACAATCCATAATGTTTTTGCAAGAGAATACACATCTGCCTTTTTACCATCAGCATTTTTTGCATTATATCTCATTTCAGGAGCCATTGTAGCCTTTGGACCAACTGCTTCTTGAAGCGACGTCAAATTTCTCTTTTCAGGATAGTCAACTAAGCCAAAATCTCCAAGACAATACTTACCATTGTAAAAGTATATATTTTTCGGTTTTATATCTCGATGAACAATATCTTTTTTATGTAACGCTTCCAAAGTTCTTGCCAGTTCCAAAACACAATTCACTTTATCTTCAAGACTTTTCACTTCCTTCAATTTATCTTCAAGGGGTATAGCAATTGGCATTGCGTACCAATATTTTTTTATTTTTTCATCAGGTAATCCGTAAGAAAAAATAGGAATAACCCCTTTAATTTCATCTTGAATCCCAACTACCATCTCCGTCTCAATCTTAAAACGTATTCTCTTTTTTCTATTCCTTTTTACCGCCTTTTTTCCGTTACCACTTTCTTCTCGAAGAATTTTGATCGCGACCTCTTCACCTCTTGCATTCTCCGCAACAAAAACGTTGGCATTTCCACCACCATCCATCCTTCTTATTATTTTATATTCGCCCATATACTCTGCCATATCTAAACCAAACTCTCCTGTCTGCAACTTTGCTTTGATATTTTCACCTTCAATTCTTCCGCCTTCTAAATGTTCTTTTTCTTTTAAATGGGTAGTGCCAATTAGAAATGTCTAATTGGCACCATGACTATACATTAACCCTATTCGTTTAACAACTTGGAATTTAAAACCTCATTTACTTTCGGATTAAACAATTTGTCAAAAAGAATTTGATTCCTCTGTTTAGCATCTCTTACTAATTTATCATAAGATATTACTTCAATATAAGCACCTCTTGTCTGATTATATCCAAAATAACCATCTCCATCCGGAGTCAATATAAGACTAGCATTTACTGCATCCTCTCTCATGGAATCTGTCAAATCAGCAATCACATAACAATAAAAAGCTGTATTACTTACATTTACAAATGGTCTGCCATTTGGACGTTTTGCTTTTCCCTCTTTTATGTTTTTAACATATCCAAGCACTTGATTAATCGGATTTTTATCATCATCTTTTAAATCATTTCTATTCGGCTTTTTAAATTCAACAATAGATATTGAATTAAAAAAATCCTGATTATCAGAAAATGAAAATGCTTGATCAAAAACAGCAATGTCCATACGCTTTTCGACCGACGTATCTAATACTGGCAATGACTTCATCAACTTATCAGATGCCAAAAAGGTATGATATGCTAACCTATCATCTATAATCCAGAGATTCATCTCCTCAAACTCAATTTCATCAGACGTATACCGCATTGGGCAAATAATAGAATGCAAAGTTTCTTCTGAGCAATACCGGTTATCCTCTTGAATTTCTATTGCCTTTTCTAATAAATCCAATATTGCTTTTCGTCTAATAACATATTCTGACAAACTTGATTTACTAATTTCAGTAATTGAACTGCAATATTCATTGAATATTTTACTAAAGTTTTCTCTGTCAAATTTACTGTCTTTTACCTTCTTTTCTATCTCTCTGCCTTGAGAATGAATTTCAGTCTCCCATTTTTGTGTGGCAGAATGTAATTCTAATTCCAATTTTTCTTTACTTAAATTAGCAGGAATCTGATCATACAATTCTGGTTTTCTATTTAATAAATAACGATATTGAGGCTTTTCTTTCTGAACGTATGAATCAATAAAGTCTCTTTTTGCATCCTTTATCTTTTTTAAATCATCAATTAAATAAGCCAAAATATACTCTTTTGCAATTTCAATGAGTTCTCTTTCTGATACACTCGCAAAAAGTGTATCCTCTTCTTCAAAATCAAAAGCCGTTCTGTTAAGGTTTACGTTTCTATCCAAATATTCTCCAGTCAGATATCCTAAGTAATAAAACGCTTCCCCCTCATCCGTTACAATTCTTTTTTGCAAATCGGTAATATATTGACTTAAGTCATAGGATTTAACTTCTCGTTTACTAGCACAAAAATGTAGTTCGTGCTTCACAGCACCTTCTGCCATTCTGATATGATACAATGAAAATTTGTTCCCATCTTTTTCAAATTCATCCCGGTGTAACGAATCCTTTATTGTATTGTCAAAATATTTGTTCAAATCATAAGTCCCTCCCAAACTATCCCTCAATACGATATGTGGACAATTATCCCCCAAAAAGTATGGTAAACAATGCTCTATAACTTTTTTTGCTAAAGCCTCCAACGACAATGGTGCCTTTTTCCTATATTTCAATATGAAATTAGAAAGCGTAACAACAGTCTTATATTCTGAGATACTACTCCCCTCTACATTTTCTTCCGGCTCAACCCCATTATCTGCTGAAAACTCAAATTTTCTTTTTAGCCATCTATTTTTTTCGCAATATACGCTTTCAATATTAACCTTAGTAAATGCTTTCAGCCATAAAAAGCGACCTATTCCCTTACACCCCTTTGAAACTTTCAAATTGGAATAAGCCTCCAAAAAAGAGTTATAATTAATAGAATTAAAGCCTTCTCCGTTATCAATTACCTGAAATTCATAAAATGGATTTAACTCTTCATTTCCATCCATATTCACTTGCCTATCTTCTAAGCGATTAGCTAAAATTGTTATCTGGCCATTTTGAGAATTTGTTGACTCTTCAATCGATTGAATAGAGTTTACAACGGTTTCAAAAAGAGGCCATAAAGCCTTGTATTCAGGCAACTTCACTTCATTTAATTGACCTTTTAAGTTAAACCTAAAATTATTCAAAATCTGACCTCCTTCATAAAGTGCATTTTTATATAATATTACCACAAACTCCTGCACTTTACTAGACGAAAGAGCAAGAAGAAAAAAGGCCGATCAGGATCTCAACTCCCAATCGGCACCTTTTCTTACTCCTCCTCATTTTTACATTCAATCTCCGTTCCGTCCAGAAATACCACCAGCAGTGTTCCGTCCTCAAATACCTTGATGTGATCCAGTGTTTTCAGCATGAAATCCGTATCCATCTCCGTCAAAGATTCTGCTCCATGAACTCTACTCGATTCTCCACCAGTGCGTTCCAGACCATCAGATAAGCCTTTATCAGCGTTTCTTGTGATGAGCGTACAATACTAAATATTGAAAACGACCGTGGTAATCCCAAATTCGAAGTATTGTGCCAGATCATCGCTTATTTACCCATTCCTGCAGACCGTATTTTCCACCCTGACACTGCTACGGATGGGGTGAAAAAACAAAAACTGTTATTGATGCTACAGGAATGTGATGAGCAAGAGGCAGCCGAGATTCTTCCAGCAATTGAATACCTCTTATCACTCATATATAAAAGAGGCAATTCAAACGAGTAAAGGAACCAGCTAATCCATTGTGATTCTGGTTCTTTTCTTTTTGTTGCCATTGCCAAATCTTACTTTTGTAATATTTCAATTATTACGCAAGTAAGATTTCAAGTCAATATCTTTTTTCTGAAATTGACAATTGCCTAAATAACGTCTATAATGTATTTATTACACCTGTAAGATTTGAGGAGGGATTTAAAATGAGCGATCTGCCACAGATTTCAGAAGCTGAATTTGAAGTTATGAAAATCGTATGGAAACATGCGCCGATCAGTACAAATGAAATAACAGATAAATTATTACAGACCACAAGCTGGAGTCCGAAAACGATACAGACTTTAATCAAACGTCTCGTAACAAAAGGCGTTCTGACTTATGAAAAACAGAGCCGAGTGTTTGTTTATACCCCAGTCGTGAAAGAAAGCGAATACATCGGCCAGGAAAGCAACTCTTTTCTGGAACGATACTATGACGGGGATATCACTGCCATGCTGTCTGCATATATAGAAAATGACAGACTATCTGAAACAGAAATAGACACTCTCCGCTCCCTTCTTTCCAAGAGGTCAAAAAAAGGAGGCAATTAACGTGGCTGATTTTATGATACGCTTTTTCCTATGCAATGTGTTTATCAGCGGTATCATTGAAATCCTTTTGCTTGCCAAACGGATATTCAAAAACAACCTGTCCAGCCGGATGCAGTATAATCTGTGGTTCCTGCTCCTTGGGTTGCTGGCAGTTCCCTTTATACCGTTCCGTCTCATCGGATTTCCACAAATCTTCTCGTGGCTTGGTAGCTTAAGAAGCTCTCCTTCTTCCGACACTGTAACTGCTATAGGAGAAGCTGTAGGAATTCATCGGACCGGAAATACAGACTGGATGAATGATTTTGCACTTTCTGTAAATAACGAGACACCATCCATTGCCGGATACATATTATTGGGAATATGGATTGTAGGCATTTTTGCAATGATTATATTGGTAATCAAATCCTCGCTCCGCCTACACACTTTGGAGAAATCTGCACTTCCCCTCCAGAACCCGGAGGTACGCAGACTATATCATCGATGTTTAGAGGAAATGGGAATTCACAGAAATATACCTGTTTACAGTACCGCATTTTTGAAATCCCCGATTATTGTGGGACTTTTGAAACCGTGTATTTATCTGCCGATTCATCTGATCTCTGATTACAACGAATCCGATATGCGGTATATGCTGTTGCACGAACTGCAGCACTATAAGCACAAAGATGCTGTTGCCAGTTATCTGATGAACCTTTCCGGAGTGGTATATTGGTTCAATCCTCTTGTCTGGTACGCTCTGAAAGAAATGCGTAATGACAGAGAGGTTGCCTGTGACACTTCCGTTTTGAAAATGCTTGAAGAGGATGCTTACGAAGATTATGGCAATACACTGATTAACTTTGCAGAGAAAGTTTCACTTACTCCTTTTCCGTTTGCTGCCGGTCTTGGTGGAAACATGGATCAGATGAAACGGAGAATTATCAACATTGCCTCTTATGAGAAGCCAACATTTATGAAAAGAATAAAAGGTATGACTGCATTTGTGCTGACTGCTGTTCTTCTCATGGGATTCGCACCTTTTATTTCCACATACGCAGCAGACGGAAGCCACTACCAATGGGATTCCTCTTCTGAGAATGTTTCCTATGTAGACCTCTCCACATACTTCGGAGAATACGAAGGCAGCTTTGTTTTATACGATTTAGAAAATGATGCATGGAGCATACACGACATGGAGCATGCCACCTTACGAGTTGCTCCAAACTCCACCTACAAGATATATGATGCCCTGTTCGGATTGGAAGAAGAGATCATTACACCGGAAAATTCGTTCATTGCATGGAATGGCGAAACCTATCCATTTGAAGCATGGAATGCGGATCAGACTTTACAGTCTGCAATGAATTCCTCCGTGAATTGGTATTTTGAATCTGTGGACGAACAGCTTGGAGCCGCTAACATTTCCAACTATATTGAGGAAATTGGGTATGGAAACGAAAATATAAGTGGTGATTTCTCCACTTATTGGATGGAATCTTCCTTGAAGATTTCCCCAATAGAGCAGGTCGAACTTCTAACCAGGCTGCAGAATAACAGCCTGGGCTTCGCCCCTGAAAATATCAATGCAGTAAAAGATGCCATCTGCCTTTCCTCTTCCGATGCCGGAACATTCTACGGAAAGACCGGAACCGGACGTGTGGATGGCCAAGATGTGAACGGATGGTTTATCGGCTATATCGAAACTGTAGATAATACATACTTTTTCGCTACCAACATTGGTGCAGACAGCGATGCTACCGGAGGCAACGCAACTGAAATAACCATGTCTATCTTGTCCGACATGAATATCTGGAAATAAAGAAATCGGGTAAAGGTCATAGTCGTATAATCCTTTGCCCGATTTTTTTATTTACACTTTATGCATAAAAGCGTTTCAATTATCCAGTTCTATACGTCAAGAATTAGATTTATCATTGATGTATTCTATAATTTCTCCAATAAAAAAAGATATAAATGTCCCAATTGAAACAAACAAACTATCTCTATCACCTAATGATTCAATGAAGATTGAAAATGTAAACGTAAAGTTACTATACATATAATCATAAAAAACGTATTTCAGAGAACCTATCAAGAGCATCAACCAGAAAGAAATTAATGCATATATTAGACACAGCAAAAAGCTAATGTCAATGCTGCGTTTGACAATGATTTTTCCCATAAAAAAACCTAAAATAAAAACCCCAATATCAATATATGTATATATAATTAAAAAACCAAAATAGGCTAAGGCCGCATTATATTTGGGAAATAAATAAAAACAAAGAAAATAAGCCAAAGCCACACATACAAAATATACTAAAAATGGAGAATACGTTCTAACAAACTTTCTCATAAAAACACCTCACTCCACATGTAGATAATCGAATTAAAATCAAAAGCTTATCTTAATTTATTTCATGCTCTTCACTTCCAGTCGCTGACCATGATGTTTTACCACTACTGACCACATCTTTTGTAGACATACTATATGCAAATATATCAAGGATCTCCGCCTCTAAGATATACCATGAACCATCTGTGTTTTTCTTACTTCTGTATAAAACATATAATTCGCATTTTTCATTCTCCGAAAGTCTGTCATATACAAGATATTCTATTATTTCCTCATTCTCATTTAAGATAACTCTGGAATTTCCATTCGCACCGTATGATATCATAAAATCACATCCTTCGTCTGCGAGGTATTGTTGATATATAGTACGATATCCATCATATATTTCATTTGTTTCCATTAATGTCACATAATCACAGATCGCAGGAATAGAAATATCATCCTCTTTCATATTTTCCATTAATTCATCCATTAAATCGTGTTGAATGACAAAACCATTATCCTGTGAACTGAATATTCTAATGGTCTTTCGTGGCATCATTCCCTGCGGTCCTGCTCCTGTAACATAGTTTATGATGACAATCACATCCTTTGCACCATCTCCATCTATATCCTGAAATCCAACCGCTTCAACACTATCAAACATTCCTACACTATCATTCTCTGTACTATTATTTTCATAACACTCCGGAAAATAATATATAATTTGATTGTCTTTTGCCAGCACAAATGAAACATCTTCCCAGAGCGTTTCATAAGTCGGCAGATAAGATACAAACTGTACTTCACCCCAATCATTCAATTCTACATCAAAGGATTGTTCAGTTATAACCCGGCTTTCATCTAATCTCTCTCCTGATGGATATTCTACTTCAATATCTGCTACATCTGTCAATTGCTGTATTTCTTTCGTACCATCGAAATATAAAATGACTTGTTCATCAATTTGTTCTTCACCTGATAGAATTATTTCTACATAATCCTCATGCCAGGTAACCTTCCAACAGCTGCTACTGATGCTTGCACCGTCATTGTGCAATTCAAAATCTGTTTGCGATATCTTATCTTCGCCTTATTTAAGGACTAACCGTCCACTTGCTGAACCAAAAGCCCATTCCGGTTCTCCAACAGCTTGAAGTACCACTTCATATTTTTTATCTGGTGAAACGGATGTATCGCAAGTTATCTTCTTGTAATTTACCGTATACGAAATGCAACACCAAAATACTACAAACAGTGCAATGAGCGAGCCCATAATACATAGCATAAATTTTTTCATTGATATAGCCCCCTTTTTAATGTCCTCGTATATCCAGTTCTTTCAATAGAGAATTTCCACTTCCCCATGAATATACAATGTAATAACCGCCGTCCTCTATTTCTTCCGAAAATTGTAGTGCCTTATGTTCAATCACCTCAATGGACTGCCCTTCCTGAGTTTCCACCAAACATTCCCATTCATTACTTCTGTAACCTGAATAGTAAGCATCCAATTCTTCCAAAGACAAATCACTTCGAATTAAAATTGCTCCGAAATACTGCATTCCATTTCCGGTACCCGTCAGCTTCCCAGCCTGTGACAACGACTCTATCAATTCTGTTTCCTCTGGCAACGGGATTTCACACAATGCCTTTTCCACCTTATAGGCTGTATGGTTATTTATAAGTGGAATTGAAATCACACTGCCTATCAATACAACCGCTGCCAATATTCCAACTAATTTTAATTTTTTCATGTGTCCTCCTTTTTTACATCCCGTTCCTTTCTAACACATCTTCTATTGCGTCAATTGCTTTTTTTGCAAAATTTATCTTTGTATCACAAATCAATTCATCATTATCATATATTTTTATCTCAGCGATAATACGGTCATTATCTTCTGCCTGCTCCGTATTGCCACCTATGGTCATCCAAGTAATTTCTATATCTTCCGGCGTTATTTTCCCATCAGTTTCTACTGTAAATTGTGCCCCATCGAAAAACGCCGTTTCCGATTGTGCATTTATAACTAGCATATTTGTCTGCTTATATACTTTAATAGAATTATATTTCTCCTCCGAACTAACAAATAATTCATCATTGTTTACAGGAATAACAAATATTTCTTCTGATTTATCTGCATTCTTTTCATGCAAATAAGCTGTAACTGCTACAAATATCAGCATAACAACTGCTGCCAATATTCCAACCAATTTTATTTTTTTCATTTATTCTCACTCTCTTACATCTGTAATATTACCATCATCACCAATATTATCAATCATTCTTTAATTCGGTACTGATAGGCTGGTATCTCCTTAATTCCATCATCAAGGATTTTATTCCCCAAATATTGAAAGCTACCATCATCAGCAAACTTTACCGTAAGTTCATGGGTTATGACCGCATCATCACAAATGACCATATCACACACCGCATCCACCGTTAATGTCACTGTTCCATCCTCATTTTCTTTTATATCAATAACCTCCGGCAGCGAAGTTCCAAAAAAAGTTGGTGCATAGTTAAGGCAGCCTAGTCGTACCCATACGTAAGTCTGATTTTTTTCATCAAATACCGCATATTCCTGAATTTGCTCTGCTGTTACTGGAAGATATTCCATGATCAAACTCTCAAATTCTTCTTTTGGTATTCCATTTGAATAATCCTCGGCATCAAACGCTTTCTGATGTTTCATGGCATACAGATATTCATACATTCCATTATAGTCCAGTTTTTCCATATGGTCAGTATCCCAATTCGAGCATAAAAGATTATTTCCCTGATACCCAAGACCTCGAACACAACGTTCAGACATTTCACGCTGTTCCTCTGTCATAGGTTTTATTCTAATCAGGCAGCTTCCATCCACAATTTCACTGACTTCCGGTGGCTCCGGCACACACAACTCATAGCAGAACCATCCTTTTTCCGTGTATTTCCATTCCTTGAGTCTCGTATATGAAATGTACGAAATTCCCGGCTCGTTGTCAGCATTCCAGATTCCTCTTGTACTTACAACATACATATTCGTTCCATCAAAAATGAATTTCATTCTGCCCAGTCCACCATCGTTGTGGATTTCATAAATTACTACAGAACCGCTTTGCCCTTCCATACATTCTTTAAGAAAACTATCGACACTTTCATAATTCCCCATGTTAGAATACGTTACCATCGTAGCAATTGGATATCCTGCGTCCTTTACCTTCTTCTGCATTTCAAGAACCGTTTGATCATCCAAAACAACATTGGATGCTATCCCTTTATCTGCAGTTTCATAAATATCAAGATAATGTTCCATCAGCTTTTTACAGTCAGTCTCAGCTTCTTCCCTTTCCTGTTCATCTACTGGAAGGTCGTAGCCCTTTTCCCATTGTTCTGCAGCCTCTTCCTCGGCACTTTTTGTTTCCTCCGTGGAAGATACTTCTTCCGTATCTTCCACAAGAGATTCACCCACAACGCTATCTTCTTTTCCACAGGCACACAGGTCGCATCCAATCAGAAATGCCATAATCAGCAGAATGCTTTTTTTCTTTAATGCCATAATATCATCCTTTCTTTCTTGCTATCGGCGGCAGTTCCAACTCAATTTGTTCTATAGAATTGGAAAGGTATCTGAAAGTTCCGTCTTCAAATGGCAGAACCACAACCGTATTCCGAAAAGCGAGATCAGAATTATAATCCGACCATACTCCATCTACGATAAGTGTAATCGTTCCATCCGCATTTTTTGTATAGTCAACCACCTCTCCAAAAGGTGGGTATGGGCTGGCATAAATCATCTCATATTCATAGCTGTTGCTGCCCTCAGCATACCCGCAATGCTCTCTCAACTGTTCTACCGATACCGGAAAATAAGTAGTCATTATCCTTTCATATTCCTCTGCCGGAATCTTCCAATCTTCAGTTTTCAGATTTTCGCCCGTAGAAATCCGATAAATATCTTCATACATACAAGGCATCAGAATGTCCTCTACATTGTTGCTGTCCCAATTTGTGACAAGCACATTGTAATTCACATAGCTTAGTCCTGATATGTATTTCTCCGTCAATTCCCGCCAGTCTTCCGGAAGCGGTTCTATTCTCCAATACTGTCTTAAACTTGCATGTGCAATCACATATTCATATGCGTAGATAAAATATCCTTTTTCGGTCAGTTTAATCTCAGCCACATTACTTACCGAAGTTCCCTGTATCTCTGGTATACCGCCTTCCTTCCACCGAATTCCTATGTAATAGGTCTGCAGCTCACCTTTCCGATAAATGAAGGTAACTGCTCCAATCAGTCCATCTCTATATACTTCAAATACCGTAACCATCGAGTCCCGTCCATCCAAGTAATCTGCATAAAATGTTTCGATTACTTCATGGTTTTGCATGGCAGTATCTTCTTCAACACTTACCAAACCGCTTCTGCCCAATTGTTCCACCACGGCTTTCCTCTGCTCGTGGGTAAATTCATTAATACCGGAAGAGTAGCTTGGTGCATCTGCAATTACAATATCCTTATAGATTTCTCTGACCGATTCTGCTGCTGACAAAACCGTACTCTGCAGCTGCTCCTTCTCCTTTTCTGAAAGGAGATCATCACTGGCTTGCGGAATAAACCAATATGCTGACTCTGTGGAAATCTCCGCATTCTCGGCTTCTTCTGTTTCTGCTTCGCTATTTTCGATTTCTATAGGTGGCTCCCATACTTCTTCTGCCACCTTTTGCTTTTCTGCATGCAATTTTCCCCAACAGAACACTCCGGCTATCACGAAAATCAACAGCAGCAAAATCGGAAGTCCACATCTTCTAAGCAGCCATTTTACATCTTCCATTATTCGCCTCCGTACAATTCTTCCCATTCTTCCAACGTCAACCGTGGTGTATGCCATGTTTCCTCATAATTATCCTCGGAAGGTATAATTTGATTGGATACATATTGTACCCCTCTGTCCTCTAACGGGCGGACCACAACCTCATGAGCATATACCTTGGAATCACCTGCATAAGGGAATACTACATTAGCTGTAAGTGTAATTGTCCCATCGCTGTTTTCTGTAAAATCGACTACCTCTGAATATGGATATTCCGGGTACTCTACTTCTTCGAAGCCTCTCGGCTTATATTCATAAGTTGAATCCTCCGAATAATAGACGGTTTTGGATTGCAGCGTTTCACTATCAATATTGAAATATTTCATAATAACGCTTTCAAATTCCTCTTTTGGAATCCGATAAACTGCACTTACTGCCAGGTTGTCATCTGCAATATAGGGAACATACTGACCATTTACTTTTGGATAGAGAATGTCATACATATCATAGAAATTCAAAGCCCCGAAATCATCCTCGCTCCAATCCACAATAAACATGTTATTCTGTTCAAAGCCAATCGGGCGGAGATATTTCCGACTCAACTCCCGATATGTTTCATCCAATGGCTGTACCCGCAATGCGGTATGCTCCTCTGCCCCACTCAATGTAAGAACATACAATTCTTCTGAAAACCAGACACCGGAAAACATCAGGTAACCTTCTTCTGTATAATTCCAATACTCCGCCTGATAGCTTCCAGTAACCTCTCTTTGTATATCTCCATTTTCGTACTTGTAATAGCTTCTGACCACATCTACATTTCCGTCTTTTGTGTGTAAATCGTATTTTACAAATCCGCCTAAATAACTGACTTCAAGAATTGTTATTTCTGCTTCTTCCTGTGCATCCACCTTTTCGCAGAATTCCACTACCTTCTCTGGGTCCGTCATGTTAATTTGATTTCTGCTGTCAACAGCCGGATATCCATTTTCTCCAAGGCAATTTACAATACTACGAATCGTTTCCAAATCAGCTATCTTGTTTTCTTCTGCTGCCTTCTTATAAAGATCCATACAGATGTTTATAATTTCTTCTGCGTTCTCCTTAGAATCTTCTGGAATAGCTTGAATATCAATTACTGTTTCCGAAACTGTATCTTCTTCCGGGGGTGCATCGCTACACCCTGAAACACTAAGCATCAGTACAAAACTAATTACTGCTAAACCACTCTTCCAGGACCAGGCCGTCTTTCTTAACAACATATCCACTTCCTCCTCTACCTTTCACATCTTCTACCATGCTGATAATCAATATAGGACGTTCTACCGTATCTTCTGCTGTAAAAATTGCAAACCATCCTAATTCCGTACCCGAAATATCATCCTTCGATGCCTTGATTTCTGCCGTACCTGTTTTTCCTGCTAAAAGAATGTCATCCCGATGGGCTGCATATCCAGTTCCATTAGAATCATTCACAACCTTCTTTGTTCCTTCCAATACACGGCTTGCTGTCTCATTAGAAAAGGCACCCGGAATCCAATACTCAGCTGTTGCTTCATTCTGATATACCAAATAAGGCTTTATGACATTTCCCTCGTTACAGAAAGCAGAATAGATACAAGCCATATGTAACGGATTCACTAAAACCTGCCCTTGACCGTAACCGCTATCAGCTAACTGTATTTCTGTTTCAATTCCCTCTGAATTAGAATACTGCGACTCTGCCATCTTAATCTCAAATGGCAATTCCTCATTAAAACCAAGTCCAGTCAAAGAACTCTCCATCTCTTCTGATCCAATCTTTAATGCTGCCTTTGCGAAATAAATATTGTCGGAATATATCAGGGCATTCTCTAAAATGACTGGTTCATATGCATGGAGTGTTGTTACATAATAGGACCCCCACGATGCATCCTTTTGCCAGCTTAAGCCTACGTTCCCGTAATCTTCCATTGGATCGATTGCTCCTGATTCCAAGCCGACCGCAGCGGTAATTGGCTTAAATGTAGACCCCGGACACCATACTTGCCGGAAGCGATTATACATTGGCTTATTCTCATCCTCGTTAAGTGCAGTCCACTGCTCACTCGATAATCCCATAATAAAATCGTTATTGTCATAGGCTGGTGTGCTGACCAAAGCCAATACCTCTCCAGTATAAGGATTCATGGCTACCGAGCAGCTTTTATCTTCCTTAAACTGCTCATACAAGGAAACCTGTAAATCAGTATCTATCGTAAGCTGGATGTCCTGTCCATGCTGTACCAGGATGCAAGCAAGTTCCTCCTTCTCTTTGCCTTCCGAGTTTACAATATAAATCCTGCAACCGTTCTGGCCTTTGAGTTCACTTTCGAACAATCCCTCCATTCCACTTCTGCCGATTACACTATTGGCTGTATAGCCTTCTCCTGCATGTTCCTCTAAATCTTCCGCAGTAACACTTTGAACATATCCGACCAAATGTGCAGCTGCTTCCCCTAATGGGTATTCACGCACTTCAACATCAGATATCATCACTCCGGGAATCTCCAGCAACTTTTCATGCCTTTCATTCTCCTTTAGGACTTCTTCATCTGGACTGATAGACATTAACTCAATTTCTTCCACTCTTGGAATCGTTTTAATAGGAACAAAAGAATCATCCTTTACCCACTTTGCAGACAGTTTCTTTTCTATCGCTTCCGGTGTGATTTCCAATAGTTCTGCAATCTGTGCGATTGCTTCCTCTCTGTTTTCCAACTTTCCCGGAACGATTCCAACCGAAGATGCTGTACCTTTTCCTGCAAGGACACGTCCGTTCCTATCCAGAATTTCTCCTCGTTCTGCCTGTGTAGTGGAAACTCTGACTTTATCTGTAGAAGTTAGATTCCGAAAAATCATGGAATCATCCCAAACCAACTTATATCCTTCTTCGTCTTTTAGGAAAAGTGCTTCATTCTCAAAGCTGATAGTTCCTGCAACTGTATCGAAAGAAGTCTGGTAGGTTACCGTCATTTGCTCCTCGTCATATGCAATAATCCGGACAGCCATATTCTGGACTTCTATGCCTTCATAAATAGCTGAGTTGCGTTTTATGAAATCCTCCTGACTGATACTTCCCGATGCCTCAACGTGCAACATCGCATACATTTCTTCATATTCCTTTTTGGGGATATGATACATGTACTCCACCAGAAGTTCTTCCGGTGTCCTCCAGGCATTTTCTTTTGTTTCCAACATTCCTGCCACACATACCGCAGAAATTACCGCAGCTATTCCTATAACAGCAATCGCAATCCATAGGAGCCTGCTTCTTGTTTTCTTTCGCTTGTTTCTGCTTTTTCCTTTCTTCATATTGACCTCCATTTATTTTCATTGCTGATATGGTCATATTCTATTTTCAATGTACACTATATCTTCAAAATATTACATTTGTAAGATTTTTGAGTAAAAAAATTTCTCTTTGATGAATATATCATACTATACATTCCTCATCCTTTTTTATTACATGTGTAAGATTTCACAACAAAAAAATATCGTTCGAACTCCTGCTGCACTCGTGTAAATATTACATCAGTAAGATTTAGAAGTCAAGTTATCTTTATATAAAAAGGCTTCTGCCGGAAGGTATCATACATTTTCGCAAAAGTGATACCTTTTAGCAAAAGCCTATTATTCAGCAGAGTCTCAAAACACCCCACTGTTTCGATATTCAAATGTTTCATTCAAAAGACCTGAAAACACACATTCATTTTTCTCCCCTTAATATCCTACAAACCGCAGAAAATCAAGGTTTCTTTGAAAGCAGACAAACGGTTTCAATATTTCCGGACCAAGGGAACATGTCCACGCAGCACATCCGCTCCACCTGATATCCTCTGGCGGTTAAAACCTCTAAGTCTCTTGCAAGACTGGTTGGCTTACAGGAAATATAAATCATACGGTCTACGCCATAGCGGATAATCTTCTCCAATGCCTTTGGATGGATGCCATCCCGTGGAGGATCTAATACGATAAAATCCGGTTTTTCAGTAATATCGTCCAATACTTTTAAGACATCGCCGGCTAAAAATTCGCAGTTTTCAAGACCATTTAATGCCGCATTTTCCTTTGCGGCTTCCACTGCCTCTTCTACTATTTCCACACCCACTACCTTTTTTGCGGCAGGTGCCAGCATCTGTGCAATGGTTCCGGTTCCGCTGTATAAATCAAATACCACCTTGTCTGCCTTCTCGGTCAGCGTATCTCCGATATAGTCCCTTGCAGTCTGGTAAAGCACCTCTGCTCCAAGAGAGTTGGTCTGGAAGAAAGAAAATGGTGTGATTCTAAAACGAAGTCCTAAGAGTTCTTCGTAGAAATAATCTTTTCCATATAAAATCTCTGTTCCTTCATCCTTTACTACATCTGCTACACTGTCATTTTTCGTATGAAGAATTCCTGCAATGCTGCCGTCTAAATCAAGTTTACATAATGCATCTTTCATTCCAGCCAACAATTCTTTTTCTGAAGATATTGCCTCTGTCAGACCATCCAGTATATGCTCTGCGCCTGCCGTTACAAGGTCAATCAGGATCTCTTTGGTCTTTACCGCTTTACGCACCAGTAAATGACGCAGATATCCGGTATGCCGCATTCTGTGATAATAGGAAATCTTTTTTTCTGCAAAATACTGCTGCACACAGCTTAATATCTTCCGATAATCTTCATCTACAATTTTACAGTCCGTTACCGAAACAATATCATAAAAGCTGCCACGCTTATGCATGCCAAGAGCAAGGGGGCCATCCTTAAATTCATCCCCAAAAGTAAATTCCATCTTATTACGGAATCCGAATTCATTCGGACTTGCTTTTACGCCCTCAAAGCTGTAGGTTTCCGGGTCTACTACCGCATCCATCAGTTTCTTCACCTGCTGTCCTTTTAATGCAAGCTGATCTTCATAGGATAAATTCTGATAAGTACAGCCTCCACAGATTCCAAAATGCGGGCATGGTGCTTCCCGCAGCTCATTTGGTGCTTTCTTCAAAACTTCCAGTAAGCGGCCTTCGCCTTTTCCCTTTCTTACCTTATTTACAGAAAAGGAAATTTCCTGTCCCGGTAATACGTTTTTTACAATTACCTGCTTTCCTTCTTCTACTTTTACGACTCCCTTATTCGGGAAATCCACATATGCAACAGTTCCCTGTAATACCTGACCTTTTTTCATACTTACCTCACACGAACAATTCTTTTCCAGAAACACATGTCATCCGCAGCGTTTCCGGCACACTCAGTAAAAGGGCTGCATGATATCACACAGCCCTTTACATCTTCACCTGTTAAATTATGCAAATGATAATGATTATTTCTCTTCCTCGTCATCCTCGTCAAAGAAATCATCTTCAAAATCATCATCGAAATCGTCTTCAAAATCCTCCAGATAATCTGGTGCAAAGAAACGATATAATCCATAAGCAGCTGCAGCAACTACTACAACAATACCAATGATTGCAAAAATTAAACCAGCTTTTGATTTTTTCTTCTCTTCCATTATTTCCTCTTTCTCCTTTTTATGCAATAATTCTGTTACTTTGTTCATATTTGCGGTTAATAAATTTTTTAATTCTTCCATTTTTTCCATTTCTGACCACTCCTTTTTATGCCAACAACAGTTTTTCATTTTCCTGCCACCTAGAACTCTTTTTATTAATTCATTATAGCATATGTTTCCCCAATCTACTAGAAAAAATTACAAATTCATAAAATTTTTATAACTTTTTCAATTTGGCAAAGGATGCAAACATCTTCTTCACACCTACACTGGAAAAATCAACGGTAACCTCATAATCCCTGCCGCCGTCAATAATCTGCTTTACGACTCCGGTGCCGAATTTCAGATGGGAAACGGTATCACCCACAGCATAATCCAACGGCTTTTTCATTGCGGAATTGCCAAAGTTTCTTGCCTCCGGTACGCCAGTTCTGCGCAGTGCCATCGGCTTTGCCGAAAATGCATTTTTCGCCATCATACTTGGTTTCGGAATATCCGGCATTTTTTCCTTCTGGATGGTTCCCGCTAAAAGTTCCCGCGGAATCTCTTTTACGAAACGGGACACCTTATTATACTGTGTTTCTCCTCGTATCATACGCATTCTTGCGCAGGATATGGACAACCGCTCCTTGGCTCTTGTGATTCCCACATAGGCAAGACGACGTTCTTCTTCGATTTCCGCTGTTGGATTTTCCGCACAGATTGCACCGAATCCCGGAAACAGTCCGTCTTCCATTCCTGCCAGATAAACCTGTGGAAATTCAAGACCCTTCGCACTGTGCAGCGTCATCAGCACAACATAGTCCTGTGTCTCATCCACACTGTCAATATCTGCAACCAGTGCTACTTCCTCTAAGAATCCGCTTAAGGTCGGCTCTTCCTCGCTTTCCTCATAAGTAACCGCTTTGGAAATCAACTCATCGATATTTTCCATTCGCTGCTGTGCTTCCTCTGTATTTTCTGCTTCCAGTTCACGGACATAACCGGTTTCTTCAATGATTTCCTGCAAAAGCTCTGATACACTGATATACGGCAACTTGCTCCGCATACTCTGAATCAGCATTACAAACGGTCTGATTTTTGCAGATGCCCGTCCGATTGTGCCAATCTCTTCTGCCATTTTTAAGGCATTATAAAAGGTAAGACCGTTTTCATCGGCATAATCCTGCACCCTGCTTAATGTCGTTGCTCCAATTCCACGTTTTGGCACATTGATAATACGGCGTACCGCCAGATCATCCATGGCATTGTCAATGGTCTTAAGATAAGCCAGTAAATCCTTGATTTCTCTTCTGGAATAGAAGTTTACGCCTCCCACAATCTTATATGGTATGCTGGCTGTGATAAAACGTTCCTCGAAAAGTCGGGACTGGGCATTGGTACGGTATAATACGGCACAGTCTCCGTAATGATACATGCCTTCCCGCACTTTGCTCCGGATATCTTTTGCTACATAGTCTGCTTCATCAAATCCGGTTTCAAACTGATGAAATGCAATTTTTTCGCCTTCCTCATTCTCTGTCCAGAGGCGTTTTTCCTTTCGTCCCACATTATTTGCAATGACCCCATTGGCTGCATTTAAAATATTCTGGGTGGAACGGTAATTCTGCTCCAGTTTGATGGTGACTGCATTTGGAAATTCTTTTTCAAAATTCAATATATTATAAATGTTTGCTCCACGGAATTTGTAAATGGACTGGTCATCATCACCTACCACGCAGAGATTCTTATATTTGCCTGCCAGCAGTTTAATCAGCTGGAACTGTGCCGTATTGGTATCCTGATACTCGTCCACCATAATATAACGGAACCTCTCCTGATAATAATCCAGCACTTCCATATCCGACTGGAAAAGCTCTACGGTCTTTACAATCAAATCATCAAAATCCAGTGCATTATTTTTCCGTAACACCTGCTGATATTCCCGGTAAACGGCTGCTTCCTTCATTTTCCGGAAATCTCCCTGCGCCCGAAGGGCATATGCTTCCGGACTAATCAGCTCGTCCTTTGCAGAAGAAATGGCCGCAAGCAAACTTTTTTCCTTATACATCTTCGTATCAATTTCCAGACGCTTGCAGATATCCTTCATAATGGTCTTCTGGTCTTCTGTATCATATATGGTAAAGTTGGTTCCAAATCCGATATGGTCAATAAAACGGCGCAGAATTCTCACACAAGTAGAATGAAAGGTAGATACCCAGATATTTTCCGAGCCATAGCCCACCATGTCATCAATACGCTCCCGCATTTCGCCTGCAGCCTTATTGGTAAATGTAATCGCAAGAATATGATAGGGATTGACTCCCAGTTCCTCTATCAGATATACCGCCCGGTGGGTCAGCACACGGGTCTTTCCGCTGCCTGCGCCCGCCAGCAGCAGCACAGGTCCTTCTGTTGTAAATACACCTTTTTTCTGTTCTTCATTTAATGAATCGTATATACTCATAATGCTCCTTTACTCTCCTCAATACCACTCCGCTCAGTATACCATACTTCCTTAAGGGATGGGAACATATTTTCTGTATTTCTTTTCAGATTTCTTTTTGTACTGTCCGTCGAACGCATTCATGCGTTCTTTTCCCTTATATCCATTCTATTGTAGTTGCATCACGCAATGTCATTTACACATCACAGCGTCATTGTATATGCTTTCTGTCATTTTTCTTCTTGTTATCTAGTTTTCAATACTATATAATAGGTATGAGGTGAATTTAAATGACAATTGATGCAAAAGATTTATTAAACAGTATTTTATCCAGTCTGTCGCGGATTGACTATATCCGTCCGGAAAGTATTCCAAATATTGACCTTTACATGGATCAGATTACAACCTTCATGGATACCCAGCTTGCAGCTTCCAAACGTCATCCCGATGACAAGATTCTGACCAAAACCATGATTAATAACTATGCAAAAAACAATCTGCTTCCACCGCCGGTCAAGAAGAAATACAGCAAAGAACATATTCTGATGCTGATTTTCATTTATTATTTCAAAAGCATATTAAGTATCAATGATATCGAAAGTATCTTAAATCCTCTGGCAAAACGTTTCTTCAATGCAAAAGGAGATTTCAATCTGACAACTGTCTATGAAGAGGTGTTCAGTCTGGAACGGGATGAGGTAAAAAATCTGATGAAGGATATTACCAAGAAATTCAATACCAGTTCTACCACCTTTGCAGATGCACCGGAAGAAGACCAGGATTTTCTTCATACCTTTTCCTTTATCTGTATGTTAAGTTTTGATGTATTTGTAAAGTGTATGTTGATTGAAAAGCTGATTGACGAGACGAAAGAAATGGAAAAAGAAGCCGAAGATGAGCAGCGTGCTGCAGAAAAGAAAGCTTCCGAAGAGAAAAAAGCTTCCGAGAAAAAGACTTCCGGAAAAAAGTCGAACGAATAAAAAGCCATATGCCTTGGCACATCCTCGCGGAGCGTTTTTTACTTTACAGGAAAGCAATTTCCTGTAAATCGAAAAAGCACCAGTTTTTGAACTGGTACTTTTCTTTATTATTTACATGATTTTGTGTAAAAATTAAATATTGTTTTAATTTTATCTCTACTCTTCGTTTTAATTTTCCTCTTTTTTTTCTTCTACCGGCTTCACATTTGTTCTGGCAAATACCATATCATATCCATCGCATCCATAATTCAAGGAACGGTTCACACGACTGATGGTTGCCGTTGATGCACCAGTCTTCTCTGCAATATCAAGATAAGTTCTCTGCTCACGCAACATCTTTGCCACTTCATATCTCTGTGAGAATGCCAGTAATTCATTTACCGTACAGACATCTTCAAAGAATTTATAACATTCCTCTTTATTTTCAAGGCTTAAGATTGCATCAAACAAATGATCCACTGCTTCCGTTCTTACATTCTTACTCATTCTGCCTCTCCTTTTCGTATTATACTTATTTCAATACAAAAATGTTAGCATATTAAAGTGTGAAAGTAAACCGTTTTTCGAAAAATTTTCTTTTCAATTTTCTATTCAAAATTTTTCTTTTCCTGAACCGTAAGATTTCTGTTTCTGGAAATTTTTAATCCAAAAGATTCTGCATACTCTTTAAGGTAATTACCAAGGTAGATGTATTATGAAGTAATGCAGATACGGTTGGCTGCAGGACTCCTGCCACGCCAAGCACAATCAGTCCTGTATTGAACCCAACAATTGTCCGGTAATTCTTATGAATCCGTTTCATCAATGCATTACTCAGCACCTTTAAGGTTACTATCTCATAAAGATTATCTGCACCGATAGTTACATCTGCAATTTCTCTTGCAATCTCTGCTCCATCACTGATGGCTATTCCAATATCTGCCGCAGATAATGCCGGTGAATCGTTGATACCATCTCCAATCATAATGACCTTGTGTCCTTCTGCTTTGGCTTTCTCTACAAAACTTGCCTTATCTTCCGGAAGTACCTCGGAGTAATACTCGTCTACGCCCACTCTTGCTGCAATGGCGGATGCTGTACGTTCACTATCCCCTGTCATCATAACAACTTTCTTAATTCCGGCTGTCTTTAAGGAATTTACAACGGCTGCTGCTTCATCACGAAGCGGATCTTCAATGCAGATAACGGCTGCAAGGCGGTTCTCAATTGCCATATAAAGGTGTGAATATTCTGATGGAAGGCTGTTAAACTGTTCTTCATAGCCTTCCGGAACCACACATTTTTCATCTTCAAATACAAAGTGATAGCTTCCGATTACCACACTCTTTCCTTCTATGGTGGAAGAAATTCCGTGGGCTACAATATATTCCACCTTAGAATGTAGTTCTTCATGCACAAGATTCTTTTCCTGGGCTGCATCTACAACTGCTTTTGCCATAGAATGAGGGAAATGTTCCTCTAAGCAGGCAGCAATACGTAAAAGCTCTTCCGTGGGCTTATCCGTAAAAGAAACCACATCTACTACGGTAGGCTGTGCTTTGGTCAGAGTACCTGTTTTGTCAAAGACGATGGTATCTGCTTCTGCCATTGCCTCTAAGAATTTGCCACCTTTTACGGTAATATTGTGCACACTTGCTTCACGGATTGCAGACAATACAGATACCGGCATTGCAAGTTTTAATGCACAGGAAAAGTCCACCATAAGAACTGCTAATGCTTTTGTGGCATTTCTGGTAAAGAGCCAGGTAATGCCTGTTCCTAGTAATGTATACGGAACCAGGCGGTCTGCCAGATGCTCGGCTTTACTTTCCAGGGAAGATTTTAACTTCTCTGACTCTTCAATCATCGTGACAATTTTTTCAAATTTGCTGGAGCCATTTACTTCTTTGACACGAATGGTCAGTTCTCCTTCTTCCAATACGGTTCCGGCATAGACATAACTTTCTACACTCTTATGCACCGGAAGGGATTCGCCGGTTAAGGATGCCTGATTTACCATCGCATCCCCTTCCGTTACCACGCCATCAAACGGAATGACATTTCCCATATGAATACAGACTTCATCGCCTTCTTTAATCTCAGATGCCGATACCAGTATTTCCTGTCCATCCTGACACAGCCATACTTTACTGATATTTAAGGACATACTTCTTGCCAGATCATCGACGGATTTCTTGTGTGTCCACTCCTCTAAGATTTCTCCAATGCCCAGTAAGAACATAATGGAACCTGCTGTATTGATGTCATTGCGAAGCAGAGAGACTCCAATAGCTGTTCCATCCAGCACCGGAACCTCTATCCTGCCCTTCGCCAATGCAGACACTCCAGCCCACAAATATTTCACGGAACGGACCATGGTAATTCCTGCGCGGATTGGATATGGCAGGAACATCTTACTGCCCATACGGAGTACCACTTTATTTACCAGCTTGTCCCAGTAAGTCCGGTTCAGTTCCCTGCCGGAATTCTGTAAAAAAGTCTCTGGCACATCCACTTTCTGATAAGAGAAATGACGCAGTGTCTCTATCATCTCCTCACGATTTCCCACATAACAGACTACTGCATCCTGTAAACGTTCATTTACATTCACTGAAGTGACACATTTGCAGTTACTCAGGTAATATTCCATCATATCTGCCTGGCGGAAACTCATCCCGCCCTGAATGATATGAATACGAAGTCTTCCTTTTATCTCATGTTTTATAACAAATCTCATATTACATACTTCCTTAGATAAAGAATCACCTACAGCATATTCTGAAGGTGATTCTCATAGTTTACATAAACAACGAGCAAAATCGCATGTCCAATGTTTATTCTGCTACAGTTTCTTCTGTTGCATCTTCTACAGATTCATCTGTATATTCTGCTGCTTTAGCAGCTCTGTCTTCATTAATCTGCTGTGCCTCTGCATAAATATCCTCTGCATTTTCCTGGATATTAGAAGCAGTCTTCATGACACATTCCTTTGCACGTAATGCTGCTGCTGTACAGTTTGTGTAGACTTTCTTTGCATCCTTGCTACCTAATATTTTAATTCCGGCTGTTCCAAACAATACACCGGCAGCAAAGATTCCGGTCTTCTTCCAGTTAAATTTTTTCACAAAATCAAACATATGTATTCCTCCTATTTCTGTTTGTTTTTTAGCTTACCGCCATTAAAACCCATTGTCCATACTCTTTTTCGTTATTGAGAATTCTTATCAACAACAGAATCTTATCTTGAAATTTTGATTACGGAAATAATTTCTTCCCAGTGGTCTAAGACATACTGTCCGATAATCGGGTCATACATCTTGCCAAGATTATTTTTGATTTCCTGATAACAGTAATCAAAATCATGTGCTTTGCGATAACTCCGGTTTGAAGTCATGGCATCAATGGAATCTCAGCTCCAATAGAGGGATGTTTCTTCATTGCCTCCCATTCCTCATCATCAAGCTTTCCTTCTTTATTTAAAACAGCATCCGGAACACCGATTTTTCCAATATCATGGAGATGTGCCGCAATATTCACAAGCTTTCAAATAATCCCTTCACTTTCTATCCTTCAATGAAAAATTTTGCAAATGATAATTCTGCTCCTTTGCCGATTCTGCTGCAGATATTTACCACTCTGGTCATAACACCTGCAAACTGGTTATCTTTGGTTACAATTTTAAGAAGCTGTGTCTCTGCCTCATATTCTGCTTCCTCTACATCTTCTAATTCTAATGTTTCACGAAGAATTTCTTTTACCTGATCCTCTGTTACTTTTTTAGACATCCGATAATATCTTCCCATAATGTGCTTCCTTTCTTAGTTGTTACTACTTTATGTTAGTTCTTTCTAATCCAGTTGTATTATAACACCTGTTATTGAAAATAGGACCTTTCTTATCGATATTTTTTCTCATTATTTCTTAATTTGATTTACCCCTGTATCCACGTTATAATAGTCCTATTACATAAATCTGATTTTTCAGCAGAATACTAATACAAAAGAAAGATAAAAGGAGGCTATTTTATGTGCACCGCAGCTACTTATCAAACAAAGAACTTCTACATGGGAAGAACCCTTGATTATGAATTTTCCTATGGCGATGAAGTCACCATTACCCCCCGCAACTATCCGTTTCATTTCCGTCATGCCGGGACTTTAAGCTCCCACTATGCCATGATTGGCATGGCTCATGTAGCACCAGACAATGGTGTTGACTATCCTCTTTATTATGATGCCTGCAATGAAAAAGGTGTCTGCATGGCAGGGCTTAACTTTGTGGGAAATGCCGCTTATGCTGATATTATTGATACAAAGGAAAATGTTGCACAATTTGAATTTATTCCATGGATTCTAAGCCAGTGTGCTTCTGTTTCAGAAGCCAGAGAAAATATTAGTGCAGATGAATCTCGTTGGAACTGTTTTTGCCAGCCATTTTCCGGCAGCACAGCTTCACTGGATGATTGCCGACAAAAGAGAAAACATCGTTGTGGAATCCATGGCAGACGGGCTTCATATCTATGACAATCCTGCCGGTGTGCTGACCAACAATCCACCTTTTCCAATGCAGATGTTTGCTTTAAATAATTATGCGGCTCTCTCATCCAGGCAGCCGGAAAATCATTTTTCCGACAAGCTCAACTTACAGGCTTACAGCCGCGGTATGGGGGCTTTGGGTCTGCCGGGCGATTTATCTTCCCAATCCCGTTTTATCCGGGTTGCTTTCACCAGACTACATTCCATTTCCGGCAGTTCAGAAATCGAAAGTGTCAGCCAGTTCTTTCATATCTTAGGTTCCGTCGACCAGCAGCGGGGCTGCTGTGAAGTTGCTGATGGGAAATATGAAATTACAACCTACACTTCCTGCTGCAATGCGGATAAGGGGATTTATTACTATACGACCTATGATAATCATTCAATTAACGGAATCGATATGCATCATGAGAACCTGGACAGTGCAGAGTTAATCCGGTTTGCGGTTCCTGATGCGGGTGGAATTCACTGGCAGAATTAGCGGATTGCGATGTGGGAGAAAAATTTATTAAAAAATTTTGCGGCAGTCGAAGCGCATTGATTTTCATATGATGAAACGTCACCGTTCTAAGAGGTCTGTTTTTCTTTTTACGATAAAAACCGTCTTTTCTATGTTTGACAAAATATTGGTACTGATCGTCGAAGTGCAGATGCCTGATAAGGGCTGTTAGGGGCACTTGGAATTTCGTCTGGCAACAGGCAACGCTGGTACAGGGATGTACCAGCGAGGCACACTTGAACATGGATGTGAATTTGTGCCGGTTGCCAGATGAAATGAAAAGTATATCGAAATTCCCAGTGCCCCTTGCAGACATTAGGTGGCATCTGTCCTCGACGGACAGTACCAATATTCTGTCAAAGCAACCGAAAAGACAGTTTATCATCAAGAAAAACAGACCCCTAAGAACGGTTGACATTTCACATAAAAGAAAATCAGATGTGCTTTGACTGCTGCAAAATTCTTTGATTCTAAATGTTATCTCCACATCACAATCCCCTAATTGATGGCATATAAAAGGAGCAGACCCGCATCAAAAGTCTGCTCCCTTTACGTCCAAAGTATTTTGTGTGTATTGTAATGTTCCTTACAAGAGTTAGTTTATGCTAACTCTTGTTTTCTGTCAATACCGCTGTTGATATTCTTTTCTCACCTGTGATAACTCCTTATAGATGTTCCGGTGATTTAAAATAATTCAAAAAACTCTTCGCCAGTTCCACATTGGTATTGACCACCAGTTCTTCCGGAAAATCTACCATCTGAATAACTTCCAATGGATATTGATGATTCCCAACTGCAGTATCCACATGCGCATCGGAATCCATGATAACCGGAACTTTATATTCCTTGCAAAGTTCTAACATTTTGCAGCTGTTTTCCTTCGTATTCTGCCGGAAGCCACCCGGTGTCAGGGAGCCATTGTTGACCTCTAACAATACATGATGTTCCTTTGCACCTTCCACCAATGCACGATAATCCACCGGATAATAAGAATCATCCGGATGTCCGATAATATTTACATAGGGATTTTTCATCACATTCAGATAAGTTTTCGTATTTTCTTCTATGGTTTCCGGATGAAAACACGGACCATGCATACTTGCAACGCACAAATCCATCTGCTTTAAGGTATGCTCCGGCAGATCCACATGCCCTTCCATATCCATGATATTAAGTTCTGCGCCAAACAGCGTATACATTTCTCCATGCTTTCTTTCCAGCACGCGAAGATTATTAAAATATAACTCGCTGCAGGTTCCCGGCATTTTCGGAGCATGCTCTGTAATACCAAAGAGACGGATTCCTTTCTGCTCTGCCGCCTTTATCATTGCTTCAATAGTACTGTAAGCATGTCCGCTTGCAATTGTATGAGTATGAAGGTCTACGTAGTCGTTCATGTTCTGTTCTCCTTTTATATCTCTTGTCTTAATACTGTTTTCTAAATTTCAGACAATCCTATCCTATCCATCATAGCACATTTTCATCTGTCTTTCATACTATAATACAAATGTCTTTTAAGGATGCTCTATGAAACGATTTTATAAAAAAGGTATTTCTCTTTTCTTAATTCTTCTTATGTCCTTCCCGCTTTGTGCCTGCAAATCAGATGATTCTAAAGCATTAACAACCGTAAAATTAAATGAAGTGGCACATTCCATCTTTTACGCACCGATGTATGTGGCCATCGAAAAAGGCTACTTTGAAGATGAGGGAATCGAGCTCTCATTGACCACCGGCTTTGGAGCGGATAAAACCATGGCTGCCGTTGTTTCCGGGGATGCAGATGTAGGGTTCATGGGAACAGAGGCAAGCATTTATGCCTACACGGAAGGTGCAAAAGACCATGTCATCAATTTTGCACAGCTTACCCAGCGTGCCGGTAACTTTGTGGTTGCAAGGGAAAACACCGATTCCTTTTCCTATGAAGATATGATTGGAAAAGATGTGCTGGGTGGAAGAGCCGGTGGCACACCGGAAATGGTATATGAATATGTACTCCGGGAAAATGGTGTTTCTCCTTCCGAAGTCAAAATCGACCAGAGTATTGACTTTGGTTCTACCGCAGCGGCTTTTTCCGGCGGGCAGGGGGATTATACCATTGAATTTGAACCATCCGCTACTGCTTTGGAGCAGTCCGGTGACGGCTATGTGGTAGCGTCCATTGGCGTGGATTCCGGTTATCTTCCATATACTGCTTTTTGTGCCAAAGAAAGCTATCTTAAGGAAAATGCCGACCTTATCCAGCATTTCACCAATGCTTTACAGAAAGGCATGGATTATGTAGCAGGTCACAGTCCGGAAGAAATTGCCTCTGTCATTGTACCGCAGTTTAGCGAAACAGATCTTAAAACCCTTACACTTATTGTAAGCCGCTACTATGACCAGGAAACCTGGAACACAGATTTAATACTCCGGGAAGAAGGCTATGACTTAATGCTTACTATTTTAGAAGAGTCCGGTGTTCTCTCCGGTGCCGCTCCTTATGAAGATCTTGTAAATACAGATTTTGCCGAAAAAGCATCCACACTGTAGTTCAAAGTTGCAGAAATTAAATCATTATTAAACAAATAATGTGTCTTGGCACATTCTCGCGCCTGCGGCGGTCGCTTGAGACATCTACCTTATACGCCGCAGTGCACATCTTCGCAGAGCGTTTTTAACTTTACAGAAAACCAATTTCCTATAAATTTAAAAAGCACAGAATATATAGTAAATAACATTACTATACATGCTGTGCTTTTTATCACTTAGATATCCTTTTTACATTCCACTCTGTTAGCGAATCATAGAAAATGCCCCAACACTGATTAACATCATAATTACACCAGCCAGCAATACGCCAAGCATCACTGCGATAACAGATGATTTAAAATCCATATCTAAGATGCTGGCTGCCAGAGTTCCTGTCCAGGCTCCGGTTCCCGGCACCGGGATTCCAACAAAGAGCAGTAATGCCAAGAATAATCCTCTTCCTGCCTTTGCCTGCAGCTTCTTACCACCCTTTTCACCTTTTTCCAGACACCAGCCGAAGAATTTTCCAATAACAGGCTTATCTGCACCCCAAATCAGTACTTTTCTTGCAAAGAAATAAATAAATGGTACCGGCAGCATATTTCCAATGATGGAAACAATATAAGATGGTATCAATGGAAGTCCAAAGCCCTGTGAAAATGGAATCGCTCCTCTCAGTTCAATCAGTGGTACCATGGAAACTAAAAATACAATCAGATAATGTAATAACATAATACTCCTTTCCTAATGAATTATGACTGTTTATAGTTTTTCAAAAACGTAATCAGCGTATTCATTTCTTCATCTGTACCAATGGTAATACGCAGGTAATTTGCAATCCGCTCCGGTTTGGAGAAATGACGGACATAAATGTCCTTCTTCTTCAAATCTTCAAACAGCTTCTCCATGGAAATCGTATCGTGGGTTACAAAGAGGAAGTTGCTCTTTGAATCATCCATCCGGTATCCCAGTGCCCGAAGTTCTTCCTTGGTACGCTCTCTCGTTGCAATAATCTTCTGTGTTGTCTTTTTAAAATAAGCTTCATCCAAAATAGCAGCCGTTCCCATTTCAATCGTAAGGGAATTTAAGGTGTAAGAATTAAATGAATATTTAACATCGTTCAAATATTTGATTAATTCAGGCTGTGCCATCGCATATCCAATCCGCATGCCTGCCATGGAATGGGATTTGCTAAAGGTCTGGACTACCAGTACATTGTCATATTTATCAATAAGCGGCAATGCAGATGTTCCACCGAAATCAATATATGCTTCATCCACAATAACAATGACATCCGGATTCTGTGCAATGATGCGTTCCACATCTTCTAACGGAAGCAGCTTTCCTGTCGGTGCGTTTGGATTTGGGAATACAATTCCTCCGTTTTCCCCAGCATAATCCTCCGGGCGAATCGTAAAATTCCTATCCAGCGGAATCTGCTTATATGGAATACGGAATTCCTCTGCCCAGACATCATAGAAAGAATAAGTAATATCCGGAAACAGAATCGGACGATTAGAATTAAAAAATGTCATAAAGCACATGGCAAGTACATCATCTGAGCCAACGCCCACAAATACCTGATTGGGATTTAAACCATATCGTTCTGCAATTGCGTCCGTCAGTTTCTCAATCTTTGGATCCGGATAAAGACGCAGCCGGTCGGTATCAAAAGAGGTTAAAACATCCTTTACTCCCGGTGCCGGTGGATACGGGTTCTCATTGGTATTCAGTTTTATCATTTTCTCTTTCTTCGGCTGTTCTCCCGGAACATACGGGATAACTTTGCGTATATTATTTTCCCATGCTTTCATGTCTTACTCCTTCTATCTGCTGCTTGATTTTATCATTCTTTCGTTTTCCGATTTTTTATTCTGCTGCCTTCAGTCCATACTCTGCTGCCAGCTTTGCAAATGCCTGCATGGAATTTACTACTGTCTCATAAGAAGTGCAGTATGCAAGGCGTACATAACCGCCATAGCCGAAGGCACTTCCTTTTACCAGAATCAAATGGTATTTCTTCGCAGCTTCTACAAATTCTTCTTCCTTTGCAACCGGAGATTTCAGCCACAGATAAAATGCTCCCTGTGGTTTGATGCAGGTGAATCCAAGCTTCGTCAGTCCTTCATATAAAGCAATACGGTTGCGGTCATAAAATTCAAGATTGGTCTTTTCCTTTAAGCACTCTGCCACTGCTTTCTGAATGAGGGATGGTGCATTTACAAAGCCAAGAGTACGGTTTGATACGGTAATTCCCTCGATTAATTCTGCGGAATCTGCCGCTTCATCCGGCACTACCACATAACCGATCCGCTCGCCCGGAAGTGATAAAGATTTACTGAAGGAATATCCTACCAGCGTATCTTTATAATATTTCGTCAGGAAATTCTCCTGTACGCCGTCGTAAACCAGTTCACGGTATGGTTCATCGGAAATAAGATAAATATCGGTTCCAAATTCCTCTTCCTTCGCAGTTAAAATTCTAGCAATCTCTTTTAAGGTTGCATCTGAATATACCACTCCGGTCGGGTTGTTCGGATTGTTGATGATAACCGCTCTTGTATCTTTTGTAATTTTTCGTTCAAAGTCTGCTAAATCCGGCATAAAATCTGCTTCATCTGGCATGACTTCCACAATCTTTGCATCGAAGTTTGCGGCATAGCTTTTATATTCACCAAAATACGGAGCAAATACCATAACTTCATTGCCCGGATCTAAAATCGTCTTAAAAATAATATTCAGACCGCCTGCTGCACCAACTGTCATAATCAGGTTCTTCCCATGGAAATTGGTTCCGAAGCGTTCATTTAAGTTCTCTGCAATTGCCTCCCTTACTTCCTCATAGCCTGCATTTGCCATATATCCATGCACCACAAGCGGGTCTTCTTTATCCAAAATATCATAAATTGCTGTCTTAATTTTTTCCGGTGCCGGTGTAGCCGGATTGCCAAGGCTGAAATCATACACATTTTCTGCCCCATATCTGGCAGCCATTTCTTTTCCTTCCATAAACATGGCACGAATTGCAGAGCTTCCTGCCATTGCCTGTTTTATCTTTTTTGACAACATATCTTATGCCTTCTTTCTCTTTCTATTCTGTTACAGTATAGCTGAGACTATCCGTAAAATCAATCTGTTTTCTTGTTTCCGATGGGAATCTGCGTGATAATAATTGCCACAAACATCAATACGCAGCCTAAAATTTCTTTTGGTGATAATACCTGTCCCAAGATCACCCAGCCAGCCAGTGCGGAAATCACAGATTCCAGGCTCATAATAAGGGATGCGATAACCGGGTTGATGCCTTTCTGTCCTACAATCTGCAAGGTGTAGCCAACGCCGCAGGAAAGAAGTCCCGCATACAACAAAGGCAGCCATGCCGCCTGAATATTGGAAATGTCCGGTGTCTCTGTAAACAGCATTCCTACTGCTGAAAGTACTCCGCATACAAAAAACTGTATACAGGACATTTTTACGCCGTCTACCTTCGGTGAAAAATAATCAACCACCAGTATGTGAAAGGAAAATGCCAGTGCACATAAAAGAAGCATGATGTCTGCCCGCTCAATGGTAAAACTGCCGTCCTTCATACAAAGCAGATACATTCCCACAACTGCCAGTGCTACACAAAACCACAGCTTGATTCCCGGACGCTTTCCAATAAAGATGCCGATAACCGGAATCATCACAATATACAACGCCGTAAAAAAGCCAGATTTACCAACGCTTGCTTCCATAATGCCAAACTGCTGCAGATTGGATGCAATGCAAAGAATTACACCACAGGCAATTCCGCCTGCCCACAAAGTCTTTTTATCCTCTTTTTCCTGATTTTCTGCTCCTGTCTCTTTCTTTTTCTTTAAAACCAGAATAACCGGGATTAGCACCAGTCCCCCCAGAACGCATCGGATTGCGTTAAAGGTAAAGGGACCAATATATTCCATGCCCACGCTCTGGGCTACAAAAGCAACGCCCCAGATGGTTGCGGTCAATAATAATATCAAAGAACTCTTTATCTGCTGTTTCATAAAATCTCCATTCTGCCCTTATTCTTTTGTATAATTTATCATATCGCTCTTATATTAATGCATTTCTTTCCTTCTTGCAAGAGTCATAACATACAACAAAGAGCATCAAAGGCGGTGTTTTTCATCCTTCCCATTGGATGACACCTTATGCCAATGATGCTCTTTTCTTATGTTAACCAGAATCCCTCTCCCGGATAAACGCCTTTTTCTATTTATTTACCGTGTCAATAAAGCGTAAGAATGCTTCTCTTCCTTCTTCGGTGCATTTGTATACACCGGCATCCAGAAGAACTTCACGGAATACCAGTCCGATTTCCTTTCGGATAATCCCGTCGATATTTTCTTCCGTAATGCTCTCATATTTCGGCAAAAATTCCTCTACCCAGTCTGCATGCTTACTTAAAACTTCATTGCTCCGTAAATCAGCCCTGGAAAGAATTGCCGTCTTAAGCTGTGCCATCTCGTCCTTCAGACGTGCCGGCAGCACTGCCAGACCCATTACCTCGATTAAGCCGATATTTTCCTTCTTAATATGATGAAGCTTCGCATGCGGATGATATACGCCCAGCGGATGCTCCTTTGTTGTAATATTATTACGAAGCACTAAATCCAGTTCGTAATTATTGCCTCGTTTTCTTGCAATTGGCGTAATGGTATTATGTGGCTCCCCGTCTGTTTCTGCAAAAATAAATGCTGCCTCATCCGTATAGCCACGCCAGGTCAGAAGTATTTTATCTGCCAGCTCAATCAGCCGTTCTGTATCCGGTGCGGACAGGCGGATAACTGACATCGGCCATTTTACAATTCCGGCTTTCACATCTTCAAAGCCCGCAAAGGTAATCTCTTTTTCCAGCGGTGCCTTTGCCATGGCAAATTCATAATGTCCACCCTGGAAATGGTCATGACTTAAAATCGAACCTCCTACAATCGGCAGGTCTGCATTGGAGCCAACGAAATAATGCGGAAACTGTTTTACAAAATCCAGCAGTTTTCCAAAGGTTGCCTTCTCGATTTTCATCGGTGTATGCTTTCCATTAAACACGATGCAGTGCTCATTATAGTACACATAAGGAGAATACTGTAAGAACCAGTCACTATGATTGATGGTTACCGGAATAATACGGTGATTCTGTCTTGCCGGATGGTTGACTCTTCCTGCATAACCTTCATTTTCCTTACACAAAAGGCATTTCGGATAGCCGCTCTGTTTTGCCAGCTTTGCAGCTGCAATGGCTTTCGGGTCCTTTTCCGGCTTGGATAAGTTAATTGTAATATCCAGTTCACCAAACTCCGTCTCTGCGGTCCATTTCATATCACGTCTGATACGGTATCTGCGGATATAATTGCTGTCCTGGCTGAGAGTATAATAATAATCTGTTGCCGCCTTTGCATCCTTCTCATAAAGGCTCTGAAATTTATGAATTACTTCACCTGGTCTCGGCATCAGCATTCCCATGATTTTCGTATCAAATAAATCTCGGTATACTACGCTGTTTTCCTTTAAAATGCCTTTTTCATAAGCATAATCCAGCAGACGGTTTAATAATTCTTCCAGACTCTCTTCTGCTTCTTCTCTGCTCATCGGAGTCCGTGACTGATAAGCTGCCACAGCGTCCTCATCTAATTCTTCTAATTCAAACAATTCCAGCAGGCGGTTGATGGTAAATCTTTCATCTTCCTTCGGAACCAGTCCGGTTACCATGCCATATTCTGTTAATTTTAAGATATCTTCACAAATCATGACTTACCTCCTGTTTCTTATGCCAGTCTGGATGGACCGTCTCCAATTTCTACCACATAGAAATCTGCGCTGTATCCAATTTTCTTTTCATAGGCACTGCCTACTGCTTCAATAAAATGCTCTACTGCTTCATCCTTTACAATACTGACGGTGCATCCGCCAAAGCCTGCACCTGTCATACGGGATCCAATGACTCCATCCACCTTCCAGGCTTCTTCCACTAAGGTATCCAGTTCAATTCCGGTTACTTCATAATCATCCCTTAAGGATACATGGGATGCATTCATCAGCTTTCCAAAGGTTTCCACATCATTTTCTTTCAAAGCTTCCACTGCTTTTAGGGTTCTCTGGTTCTCATATACCGCATGTTTTGCCCGACGCATGCGGACCTCACTTCCGATGGCTCCCTTATATTCTTCAAACTGTTCCCCGGACAATTCACCAAGACTTTTGATGTCCACCACCTTCTGTAATTCTGCCAGTGCTTCCTCACACTCTGCACGACGTTCATTATATTTCGAATCACCCAGACCACGCTTCTTATTGCTGCAGGAAATTACAATTTTAGCATCTTTTAAACGAACTGGCGCATATTCATATTTTAAAGTAGCCGTGTCTAAGAAAATCGCATGCTCTGCTTTTCCCATGGCAATGGCAAACTGATCCATGATGCCACAGTTCACTCCATTGAATTTATTCTCTGAAAACTGTCCGATTAAAGCCAGATCCTGATTCGTTACACCAAATCCGAATAAGTCCTTTAAGATATATCCGGTCAGTACCTCAACAGATGCAGAAGAAGAAAGTCCGGAACCATTCGGGATATTTCCAAATAATAACAAATCCAGTCCGGTATCTACCTGCATGCCCTTTTCTCCAAACGCCCAGATAACACCCTTCGGATAATTCGTCCAGTCTGCTTCTTTCTCCGGCTTCAAGCCTTCAATGGAAGATTCCAGCACACCAAGCTGTTCAAAATTCATGGAATAAAATCTCAGTTTCTTATCGGCACGTTTTCTTGCCACGCCATAAGTTCCAATGGTCAGTGCACATGGAAATACATGACCTCCGTTGTAATCCGTATGCTCTCCAATCAGATTCACACGTCCCGGTGCAAAATACACACGGATGTCTCCTTCATCCCCAAATAATTCCTTAAACCTTGTCAAAACCTGCTCCTTCATCAATACATTCTCCTTTCGATTTATTTTCATCCGTTCCTGTTATCCGGCACATTTTCACAGGATATTATTCAGCTGTCTTTGTGCTCGTCAGCAACATAATTTATATTTTTTACTTCTTGATAAGATTATACTATATGCCCTGTTTCTTTGCAATATTGCCGTTCTAGTCTGCAACATCTCAATTGCTATTTGGCAACATTTTTCCATATGCATTATGATAATTACAAATAAACATGAAAATATAAATATATATATAACACCAGCCTCTGTTCGGATGATTTTGATACGAGGGAGAGCTGTAAGGGACATTGGAAATTCGATAAAAGTATATATGCTTCCGGCAACCGGCGCAAATTCACATCCATGTTCATCTGCGCCTCGCCGGTACATCCCTGTACCGGCGTTGCCTGTTTCCGAACGAATTTCATAAGTCCCTAACAGCCCTCCCTCATGCATCTGTAATCATCCAGGCAGAGGCTGGTGTTATTTCTATTTTCAATTTATTTTCAGTGGTTCCTACAGACATTCATCATACTAAAATTGTCTGAACAGAAGCTAGCGTTCTTATTCTTTATTCCAATTCCCTACAATGCTGCTTCAGCGGCTGCCAGCTTGTCCAGTGCACTCTGTGGTACCTTCGCTTTTGCGCCCTCGCTTAAGGCATTATAGGCATTTCTTGCATTGGCTACTGCTGCTGCATCTGTGGCAGTTATCGTATCTGGCAATGCCATGATTGTATTCGTTACATTCTGTGCATCTATACTTTCCTGATTCTGCAATTCCTGCAATGCCTGTTCATACTGCAACTGTGACAGAGCTGACTCGGCTGCTGTCAGCACATCCAGATTCTTTACATATGCTTTGGCGCTGTCAGATAAAGCATCATACTGGGAACGGACAGACGCAATGGTTCCTGCGGAGTCCAGGGTTACTGTTCCAATGGAGGTGATTGCCTCATCTACTGCAGATGCTGCATCCATATCCTTGCCCTTCTGACTCTCGGTTCCCGGCAGTTCATAAACAAGCACCGGATAACCAGCTTCTATATTTTCATAAATTGTTTTTGCTGCACTGTATGGAAGATTGATACATCCATGTGAACCGCTTCTTTTATAAATTGTTCCACCAAATGTACTTCTCCAGCTGGCATCATGCATTCCAACACCACCGTTAAAAGGCATCCAGAAAGATACCGGAGACTCATAATCTTCGCCGCGAAGCACCGCATCCTTTGCCTTATAAGTAACACCAAAAGAGCCGGACGGCGTTCCATGATTCTTTGCAAGGTTACCGGAGACAAAATCAGATTCTACCACCAGTGATCCGTTCTTATAGAAAAACAAATGCTGTGCGGTCAGATTGATTTCCACATATGTATTACCATAGTCATTCTCACCATGGCTGTTAGCCGTCTGGGAATAAACCGGCTCTCTTGTTACATCCTTACCGGCTTTCAAATCCTCCAGTATCATTTCCTTTTCAGCTGCATTATCTACCCACCATCCGTAATTTCCACCATAAATTGTCACTGTCTGTCCATAAGAGGTATCCAGTGTCCGGTTTCCATAGGCGGTATTATAATTTTTTGCCATAGCTTTTACATAAGCGCTCAATGCCTCATCATCTACAGACACATTGAAATCATCATCCACAGAAAGCCAGGTACTGATGGTTTCTCCATCCAAAACCACATCATCCTTGCCTTCTGCCTGATAGGTAATCTTCATCTGGGTATATTTATTCAAAGTATCCAATGCATCCTGAAATACATCATCCTCTTCTTTTACCTTTGGGTCTTCATAACAGCCTTCCCCGGAAAGGTCAAATTCCGGCTGCATTTTATCCAAGGCTTCTTTGATTTTCTCCGTAAATGCATCCTTATCGATTTTTGTTCCATATACCTCCGGCTGCACTTCATAGCCATCCTTTGTATAATCCTTAATCTGTGCATTTTCGGAATCCGTCCATTTGCTTTCATCCATACAGGACAAATGATCCAGAACATCCTTCAATTTTTTTTCATCAAAAGATATCATAGTCTCCGCTTCGTATTTCTGTGGAGAAATAAGATAGTACGGCCATGCAAATCCATTCTGCTTCTTTAAAAGCTCTTTTACCTGCTTATCAAATACCGGCTCCATGTCAATGTCTGTTCCATTGATGCTCTCTGTCTTATCCTCACGCTCCACCAGTTTCATCTCATACCTGGATGCCTGCTTCGTGATCTTCTTTTCCACACCACTGGTTGAGGAAGCGGATACCCCCACATTGTTTATCGTGGTACGAAATGCAAAATGGCTCTGAAAAAACAGTGCCAGTACCAGATAAATCACAACTAATATTCCTACAGGAATTCCGATTACACAAAGGAGTTTTTTTCTGCTCATTTTTTCCTTTGCAGTTTCCTGCTGTTTCTCTTCATTCTTCTTCATATCCCTTAACCTTTCTATTTTGCTAGTTTCCATTATAGTTGACCGTTTTTCTTTGTCAATGAAATCCCGCATTTGTAATATTTATTTAAAAAATGAAACTCATTTTCTTGTATTCTTGCACAATGAAAATGTTCCTTTTCCATTAAAATCTTAAGAATTCCATAAAAATTATTAAATTCGATTTTATAGCATTGTTTTTTAAAAAATGCTGTGCTAGAATTCCACCATAGAAGTAGTATTCTTACATTAAAAAAGGGGAATCCGATGTTGAAAAAAGATAACTTTAAGCAAAATCTCAAAGCATTTTTTCAAAAATATAAGCACGCATGGGTTCTGCTGTATGTATTCATATATTTTCCATGGTTTACCTATCTGGAAAAACATGTGACTTCAAATTTCAACGTAATACATACTGCACTGGATGATAAAATCCCATTTATAGAATTTTTCATCGTACCATATATGTTATGGTTTGGATATGTCGCATATGCGGTTCTTTACTTTTTCTTCAAAAATAAAGAAGATTATTACCGGCTCTGTACATTCCTGTTTGTGGGAATGACTGTATTTCTGGTAGTATCCAGCCTCTATCCAAACGGACATTATCTCCGCCCGCATTCCTTTGAGCATGACAATGTCTTCACCCATATGGTAGCCTGGCTTTATGCAACCGATACACCGACAAACCTGTTTCCAAGTATTCATGTTTATAATTCGCTCGGTGTTCACATTGCAATCTGTAACAGTAAAGAATTTAAGGATCGTCCGAAGTTAAAGCTGGCTTCTTTCATTCTTATGGTCAGCATTATTCTTGCAACCATGTTCTTAAAACAGCATTCTGTATTTGATGTGGTTACTGCATTTGTAATGGCTGCTGTCATGTACTCTTTCGTCTACGGCAGGAACTTTGCTTTCGGCCGCAGCAAGGCAAAAGAATCTTTTGAAAAACAGCTTAAGCACATATAGTTTTTATAAAAGAACTGCCGCTCCATTTTGAGCAGCAGTTTTTTTATTTCAAATGTTCGATTTCATCCATCCAGATACGCACTGATGCATCACTTGGCATTCTTAAATCACCTCTTGGTGATACTGCTACCGTACCGACCTTTGGTCCATCCGGCAGACAGGAACGTTTAAACTGCTGTGAGAAGAAACGGCGGTAGAAGGTCTTTAACCATTTCAAAATCACTGCATTGTCGTACTGCCCCGCAAATGCCACCTGTGCCAGGCGATATATTTTTGCCGGAGCAAAGCCAAATCGCATCACATAATATAAATAGAAATCATGCAGTTCATACGGTCCTACAATATCCTCTGTCTTCTGGGCGATTTTTCCATTTTCCGGCGGAAGCAGTTCCGGGCTGACCGGTGTATCTAAGACATCATAAAGTACAGTTGAAAGTTCCTTATTTCCACAGGTGTCTGCATAGTAGTGTACCAGATGGCGCACCAGCGTCTTCGGTACGGATGCATTCACTCCATACATGGACATATGGTCACCGTTATAGGTAGCCCAGCCCAATGCCAGCTCTGACATATCTCCGGTTCCGATTACCATACCATTATTCTTATTGGCAATGTCCATCAGAATCTGGGTACGTTCCCTTGCCTGTCCATTTTCATAAGTGACATCATGTACACTTTCATCCTGACCAATATCCCGGAAATGAATGCGTACTGCTTCTTTGATATCTACTTCTATCAGCTTTGCGCCAAGACAGCGAATGAGACTTAATGCATTCTCATAGGTACGGTCTGTGGTTCCAAAGCCCGGCATGGTAACTGCATATATCTGCTCTCTCGGAAGCTTCAGCCGGTCAAATGCCTGCACCGTAACCAGAAGTGCCAGTGTGGAATCTAATCCTCCGGAAATGCCTACCACTGTGCATTTACATCCGGTATGCTCTAACCGTTTCTTAAGTCCCATGGACTGAATAGCTAAAATCTCTTCACAACGTTTATCACGCTTGTCCTTATTGCCCGGAACGAATGGCGCCGGATCCACGAAACGGCTCAGCGTTGTATCTGATTTATCAATAAAGAAAGAAAATCTAAGATAATCCTTGCCTCTGCTGCCTGCTGCAAAAGTGCTCATTCTCCGTCTTTCGGATACCAGACGTTCCATATCAATTTCAGAATATACCGTCTCATTGGTAAAACGTTCGGATTCTGCTAAAACCACTCCGTTTTCTGCAATGATATTATGACCGGAATATACTACATCCTGTGTGGATTCTCCATCTCCGGCACTGGCATAGATATAACCGCAGAGCAGGCGGGCAGACTGTCCTGCAACAAGCTCTCTCCGGTAAATATCCTTTCCGGTTGTCTCATCACTGGCAGAAAGATTTACGATTAAAGTTGCTCCTGCCAGAGCATGGGAAATACTCGGCGGGTCCGGTGTCCATACATCCTCGCAGATTTCCACACCGATTACCAGCTCCGGCAATACATCATCACACTGGAACAAAATGTGGCTTCCCATCGGTACATGATAAGCCGGTGCAATATCTACACCCTCTGCTTCTTCTTTTCCCGGAGAAAAATATCTTGCTTCATAGAATTCATTGTAATTTGGAATATGGGTCTTTGGCACGATGCCGATAATCTCGCCTTTGTTTAAAGCTGCTGCCACATTATAAAGCTTGCCTTCATGCATCAGGGGCTGACCAACAAATACAACGGCATCCAAAGCACCGAGTTCCTTTGCCAGCCATACCAGCCGCTCCCTTGCGCTTCTTAACAAAGTCTCCTGTAAGAATAAATCTCCACAGGTATATCCGGTAATACAAAGCTCCGGGCACACAATGACTTTGGCTCCGTTTGCTGCTGCTTCCATTACTGCCGCTTTTATTCGAATGGTATTTTCTACCGGATCTGCGACTACTACTTTTGGTGTTACTGCTGCTACTTTGATAAATCCATCTCTCATTTTCTTATCTCCCTTAAATCATCCGGACTGAATACATAATTCTCATTACAGAAATGACATTTTACTTCAATCGGTTCTTCATCTTTGATTAAATCATCCAAATCTTTCTTGCTTAAGCTTGCCAGTGCTTTTGCCACACGTTCTTTGGAACAGTCACAGTGGAAGGCAACCGGCATCGTATCATTGATTTCAAGCTTCATCTCTCCTAAGATTTCCTCTAAAATCATTTCCGGTGTCATACCCTTTTCCAACATTTCTGTTACAGATGCTATCTGTGCGATTTTCTGCTCCAGGGCATCAATGACTGCGTCCTCTGTAAACGGCATCAGCTGAATGATAAACCCGCCTGCCTGACGCACTGTATTGTCTTTATTCATGAGAACTCCTAAACCCACGGAAGATGGTACCTGCTCGGATACTGCAAAATAATAGGTTAAATCCTCTGCGATTTCTCCGGTCTGAAGCTCTGTCTGTCCCACATACGGATCTTTTAATCCCATGTCTTTTATGACACTTAAAACACCATTTCCAATGGCTCCGCCTACATTTAATTTACCGGCTGCATTGGGTGGCAATATCACGTCTGCCACGCCCGGATAGCCTTTTACACCCCCGTTAGCATTGGCAGTTACCGTAAGGCCATGCATCGGACCATCGCCCTGAATCTGCAGGGTCAGAAGGTCTTTTTCTCCCTTCATCATGCTGCCCATCATTGCTGCTGCGCTCATGGCACGTCCTAATGCTGCTGTTACAATCGGGCTGCTGTTATGACGGACTCTTGCTTCCTCCGTCATCTCTTTTGATGTAATCGCAAATGCACGAATCTGTCCATCTGCAGCTGTTGCTCTCACCATATAATCTGACATTTCTTCTTCCTCTTTCTTCTTATTTCCCCTGTTCTCTTGCGATGATATAAATCCGTTCACTGCAGGCTGTCGGTTCTTTTCCCGTCTCTACGTCAAAGACACCTTCCCATTTCATACCGGCTTCTTCGATTAATTTTCGTACGGTTTCTATCTCATACGCCCGCTGAAAATGTGTTTCTTCATATCTCCGGAACAAATCATCCTCTTCTTTGATAAAAAGTGTTAAATCATACTGATTGACCTGTTCCTCCGGGTCATAATAATTTTCCCAGATAAAGCTGCTGTCCTCTCTGGTCTCGCAGAAGCTGTTGTCTCCTAAGAGTTCCTCATATTTATATCTGGTATTCATATCGAAAATAAAGATTCCGCCCGGGTCGAGATAATTATTGACCAGGGAAAATACCTGTCTCAAATCCTCTTCTGACATGATATAATTCATGGAATCGCAGACACTTACTACTGCCCGGATGGTTCCATACAATTCAAACTCCCTCATATCCTGAAGAAGATACAGTATCTCTGTATTTTCCATGCTATATTCTCTGGCTACCGAGAGCATTTCCTCGGAATTGTCCACCCCAATCATATCATAACCTTCTGCCGCTAAAAGTCTCGTCATCCTTCCGGTTCCACAGCCAAGTTCCAAAAGCAGGCCATCGTTTATTCCCTCTGCTTTTAATATGTCCACCAGATATTTTTCCCATGCTTCGTAAGGGACATTGTCCATAAATGTATCATAAACTGTTGCAAATTCTGTATATGCTTCCACACAACCACTCTTTCTGTCCTATTCTTCTGTAATACTAACAATTTTCCCTGATAAAAGCAAGTAGTCGCGCCCTAAGGCTTGATTATTTTTCCCTAAAACTTTATACTTAAAATCATAACACTACTGGGAGGAATTATGACAAACCAATTAGACCACTATATATCCAACCACATCAAAAGTCTTTACCGGCATAAGCTTTTTTCGCCAATTCTATATATGATACTGTTGATTGTTCTTTGGATTATCTTTCCCATCGGCACCATCTTAAGTCCGAGGGTTATCAACGAAAAAACTTCTCTTGATAAATTATATAAAGAGAATGACCGGTATGTCAGTATTACGCTGACGGATTTAAAATTTACCGGATACACACAGGAAGTCTTAGGGCAGACCCATGGATATTACTACTATACGATTCAGGATGGGTGCTGTAATATCGTACTGCTCTCTCCGAAGACCAGCGAAGAGGGACTTCCGAATATTAACAAAGTAACCGTCCATGCCAAAATCCAGACCGCAACCAAATCCTACCATACCCTGCTTTCTAAAATTGCAGCAGATTTGAACTGGACAGACAGCGGTATTTACGGAGAAAGCTCCTCCTATTATATCAGTGAGCCCGGTTTCCGTTACGGCTTCAGTATCTTTCTGATTCTGCTTTTTGCATGCAGTGGACTTTATGCCATTTTCAGTATCATATGTTATTTTGTATACATTCATTTTCCATGGCTGTCACCGCCCTGCCAGCAGCTTGCCCGGTTCGGTTCTCCGAAGACTCTTCTTATGCAGGCAGAAGAAGAACTGGCGACACTGCCACAGCTGGCTACGGAAGATATGTTTATTACCGAGCATTTCTTTATTGAAATCTCTACGGATGGAATTGCCTTTGTTCCAATTCAGGAAATCATCTGGCTTTATAAACATTCCACCCTGCACAAGTTCTTCTGGTACCATTTCAGTATCTCCTATACGCTGTGTATCTCTGCGAAAAAGCACTTATACATCCAGTGTCCGAAGAACTTAAAATCCGATATCGACGGTATCATCGACTACTTAGCAGAAGCAAATCATGATATTCTTGTAGGCTTCAACGAAAAGAACCGCCTGAAGGTACAGGAAATTCAGGGAACACCATTGCAGTTTGAGAAGTTTATTGCACTGTTGAAAAAAAGATTATAAAAAATATGGGAATTCCGCATTACGGACTTCCCATATTCCCGGTATTTAATATTACCGGCAGGATGTGCTGATTGATTCAATGGCTACTGCCCCGCCACGCACTACTTCGATGGTCCTGAAGCGGCGTTTTAAAAGAGCTATCAGTTCATTGTTGCGGCGTTCTGTCAGCTTGCACTCTAACAATACGCTGTCTTCCCCAATATCTGCCACATCTACTTTAAAGGTTGTTGCAATCTGAAATACCTCCGCTTTATCTTCCACGCTGCAATGCAGCACTTTTGCAAAAAGAATCTCTTTCATATGGATTGGTACATTGGTTAAATCAATTACCTTAATGACCTCTACCATACTGTTTAACTGCTTCTTAATCTGTTCAAATGTAATATCATCACTGGTTACACAGATTGTCATACGGGACACACTCTCATCTTCTGTGGTTCCTACGGTAAGACTCTGGAGGTTATAGGATTTGCCGGAAAAAAGTCCGGAAACCTTCGCCAGTACACCAACCTGGTTTTCTACATATAATGCAATCCATCTGTTTTTCATACCAACGTTCCTCCTATTTCAAAATCATCTGGCTCATTGCAGTTCCACTCTTAACCATCGGAAGTACAATGTCCTCTGTTGCAATCATAAATTCTATTACGGTAGAAGTCTTTTTATTCTTCTTTGCCTCTTCGAAGGCTGCATTCATTTCTTCGGTGTTCGTTACACGAATACCCTTTGCGCCATAGCTTTCTGCCCATTTCACAAAATCCGGTTCATATACCGGGCAGTCTTTTCCCGGTCCCTTACAGTTGCTCGGACATTCCTTATGCTGACGCAGGCAGGTTGCAGAATAACGTTTTCCGTAGAAAAGCTGCTGTTGCTGGCGAACCATGCCAAGATAAAAATTATTTAAAATGCAGACAATTACCGGTGCATCCTGGCATACTGCAGTTGCCATTTCCTGCATATTCATCTGGAATCCTCCATCTCCGGTGATACAGATAACCTCTTTTTCCGGACAGCCGATTTTTGCTCCGACTGCTGCCGGGAATCCAAAGCCCATTGTTCCAAGGCCCCCTGATGTAATAAAGGTTCCGCCACGTTCCATCTCAAGATACTGGGTTGCCCACATCTGATGCTGCCCAACATCTGTTGCAATAATGGCTCCTTTGAAATGCTCATTGATTCCTTCCATAATCATCTGTGGGGAAAGTCCCTTATCTCTTCGCATTTCCAGAGGATTTTCTTTGTTCCATTCCTCAATGCGGGCTATCCAGGCTGTTGTTTTCTTCGGTTCTGCCCACTCTGATAATTTTTCCAGTGCGGTTCTTGCATCTGCTACTACCGGTACATCCACCACAACGTTTCTGGAAATGGATGCTGTATCCACATCTACATGAACAATTTTTGCCTTTGGTGCAAACTCATTTAAATCGCCGGTAATGCGGTCATTGAATCTTGTTCCGATGGAAAATAATACATCACACTCAGAAACTGCCATATTGGCTGCATATCTTCCATGCATACCGCAGTTTCCCATATAATAAGGATTGGATGTGCCAATGGCTCCTTTTCCCATAATGGTGGTAACAACCGGCACCTGCATTTTAGTAACAAATTCATCAAAAATATCATTGGCACGGGCAATGTTGATTCCGCCTCCGGCGAGAATCAATGGTTTTTTGGCACTCTTTAAAAGCTTATATGCCTTTTTCAACTGTCCGATATGTACGCCTTCATTTGGCTTGTAACCACGAATCTGCACACTCTTTGGATAATCGGATGGTCCACTCTCTAACTGGATATCCTTTGGGATATCCACAAGAACCGGTCCCGGTTTTCCAGTGGTTGCAATGTGAAATGCCATGCGGATTATTTTTCCCAAATCTTTTCTGTCCCGAACGGTTACGCCGTATTTTGTTATGGAACGGGTCATTCCTACAATATCAACCTCCTGAAAGGCATCATTTCCAATCAACGGAAGTGGCACCTGACCGGTAATGCAAACAAGCGGAATGCTGTCAAAATGCGCATCTGCGAGTCCTGTAATAATATTGGTGGCACCCGGTCCGCTGGTTACCAGGCATACGCCCGGCTTTCCGGTAGCTCTCGCATATCCTTCTGCCTCATGAATCAGTCCCTGCTCATGTCTTGGAAGCACCAGGTGAATATCATCCTGTTTATATAATTCATCAAAAAGGTCGGTGACCATTCCGCCCGGATAACCAAATATGGTATCCACGCCTTCTTCCATCATCGCCTTTACAAATAATTTTCTTCCTGTAATATCCATCTAATGTCCTCCTCTATATCAATCCCATGGTCTTAAGGATAAAAATCCAGCCAGTTAAGGTAAATGCTCCCAAAAGCGTTGTTGTCACAATAATACTTGCTGTCAACACACCATCATTTTTCATGTTCTTTGCCATAATATAGCAGCTTGGTGTAGTCGGTGATGCAAGCATAATCAGAATTGCAATCATTTTTTCTCCGGTAAATCCCAAGGCTGCTGCCACCGGAAGTAATAAAAGCGGCTGTATCACAAGCTTGATTGCAGATGCTGCAAGGGTCGGTCTGATTTTTGCCAGGGCTTTTCTTCCCTCAAAGCCTGCACCCAGTGCAATCAACGCCAGTGGTGTTGCCATCTTTGCCACATTATCAATGGTCTTATCTACCATGGCAGGAAAATCAAGGGACAATAATGCTGCCACCATACCAAAGGCAATTCCAAGGATAATCGGATTCTTTAATATGTTAAGAAATGCTTTCTTGATTCTGCCACCATGTACTGCCTCTTCTCCAGCTCCATCTTCATTGGCTTCAAAGGTCAATACAATAACGGAAAAAATATTGTAAAGCGGCACTGCCCCGATAATCATCAATGGTCCCATGGCAGAACTGCCATAAATATTTTCAATAAAGGCAAGTCCCATGACTGCGGCACTGCTCCGGAAGGAGCTTTGCACAAATGCACCACGGATGGATTTATCCTTTACAAAGAGCTTTGTGGCTCCCCAGATTACCCAGAAACAGGCGGTACTTGCCAGTGCACAGAAAAGCACATATTTCAAATCAAAGATTTCCCGGATATTTACCGTAGAAATATCCCGAAATAACATAAATGGCAAGGTCACCTTAAAATTAAACTTATTCGCCACCGTCACAAAATTATCATTGAGCATACCAATCTGCTTTAAGATATAACCGATTACCATCACAAGAAAGATTGGCATGGTGGTATTTAAACTGAAAATAAGATTATTCATTTCTTACACGTTTCTTTCTGCTTATCTTATTCTTTCATATTTTAAGAAGTAATACTCCAGATCAAAATAGGTCTGTTCATCACTGTCTTCTGTAATCTGCCATTCTTCCTTTTCATCCAGATTCGGGAAATAGGCATCTGCATCATATGCATAGTCAATCTTAGTAATATGCGCTACATCGCACTCATCCAAAAGCTGACGATAAATGCTTTCACCGCCAATAACATAGACATCCTCACTGTTATACTGCTCTAACTCTTTATGCAGTTCGTCTAAATCATGCACCACAATGGCATCCTTCACTTTATAATTCTTATCACTGGTCAGTACAATATTGACACGGTTCTTAAGAGGCTGTCCATTTGGAAAGCTTTCCAAGGTCTTACGTCCCATGACTACCACTTTCCCGGTTGTGGTCTGACGGAAAAATTTCATATCATCCGGAATGCTTACCAGTAATTTATTCTTATAGCCAATTGCCCAATTAGCATCTACTGCTGCGATTAAATTCATCTCTTTCACCTGCTCCTTTTATATTGCGATTGGAATATCCTGAATCTGTGGTCCTGTCACATAATTATCAAGACGTACATCGTTTCTGGTAAATTCATAGAAATCCTTTACATCCGGATTCAGCCAGAATGTCGGTGCGTCATACGTCGGTCTTTGAATCAGTTCCTTTATAATAGGAATATGCCGGTCATAAATATGTGCATCTGCAATCACATGCACTAACTCTCCCACACGCATATCGCACACCTGTGCCAGCATATGCATCAGTACTGCATACTGGCAGACATTCCAGTTATTGGCAGCTAAGATATCCTGGGAACGCTGATTTAAAATTGCATTCAAAGTCAGCTTATCGTCCCCCTTCTTCTGGGTTACATTAAAGGTCATGCTGTATGCGCATGGATAAAGATGCATCTCACTTAAATCCTGATGTACATATATGTTGGTCATGATTCTTCTGCTGAAAGGATTGTTCTTAAGGTCATAAATCACACGGTCTACCTGATCAAACATTCCTTCCTTATATTTATGCTTTACTCCCATCTGGTAGCCATATGCTTTTCCAATGGAGCCTGTCTCATCTGCCCATTCATCCCAGACATGGCTGTGTAAGTCATTGACATTATTGGACTTCAACTGCCAGATCCATAACATCTCATCGGTACAGCTCTTGATTGCTGTCTTTCGTAATGTAATTGCCGGAAATTCTTTGGATAAATCATACCTGTTTACCACACCAAATTTCTTAATTGTATAAGCACTGGTTCCATCCTCCCAATGTGGGCGGACCTTTTCTCCTTCTGTACTTACCCCGTTGTCCAATATATCCTGACACATATCGATAAAAATTTTATCTGCCAGACTCATGCTGCGGCACCTCCTGCGCTAGTTTTTTCACTGTTTAGAGTATATTCTAAATTAATATTGTATCGGATAATCCCACCAAGCGCAAGAGTAGAAAATTTAACATTACAAATTTATGATTGCAGCTTGTGCATTTTCTTTTTTTCCTGCAAGTTGTCTTATCATTTTTTGTTATTTTATACATTATGTAATCTTAAAATCTATCTTTTAAGATTTATGTTAATTTATTTTCTGATTTTATTATTTTTTAGAAGAAGGGAATGTGCCGGACTGGGGGATGGGCGGAAGAATTGGTCTATCCCAATATGAACCGGTCTGTTCTAATATGAATTGAATTATCGTAGTATGATTGGTTTTTATTTTATCATAATTTATTATGTCTTGTTTTAATTTCAAGAATTCGTCATTGATTCTCGTCTCTTTATTGCATTGCATTTTTAAGCATAGAAAAAGTACCCGTAAATTTTTCTGTTTTTTACGGATACTTTTCTTATCTTTCTATTTTGTCGATTCGTTAAATCATTTTTTAACTTTATGCTTCATCTATGGCTTTTCCAATGTCATGGCGCATATACTTGTTTTCAAAGTCTACCCACTCCGTTGCCTTATAAGCATTGGCTCTTGCTTCTTTTAAGGTAGCTCCCTTGGCTGTGATGCCAAGTACACGGCCTCCGTTGGTTACAATTTTTCCTTCCTCATTTAACTTGGTTCCAGCATGGAAACAGTAGTAACCTTCTTTGCCATCAAAGTTCTCAAGGCCTTTGATTTCAAATCCTTTTTCATATGCCACCGGATATCCGTCAGATGCAAGAACAACGCATACGGCTGCATTATCTTCAAACTGTAAATCAATGGTATCTAATTTACCGTCTACGCAGGCTTCCATTACATCAATGATGTCATTTTTCATTCTCGGAAGAACTACCTGAGCCTCCGGGTCACCAAAACGGGCATTGTACTCTAATACCTTTGGTCCATCCTCTGTCAGCATCAGACCGAAGAAAATAACACCTACAAATGGTCTTCCTTCTGCTGCCATGGCATCTACGGTTGCCTGATAGATATATTTCTTACAGAAATCATCTACTTCTTTGGTATAGAAAGGACTTGGAGAGAAGTTACCCATTCCACCGGTATTTAAGCCCTGGTCGCCATCTTTGGCACGTTTGTGGTCCTGTGCGGAAGACATAATCTTAATGGTCTTGCCATCTACGAAAGAAAGCACGGATACTTCACGACCTGTCATGAACTCTTCTATTACCATATGGTTGCCGGCAGAACCAAATTTCTTATCTTCCATGATTTCTTTTACTCCAGCTTTCGCTTCCTCTAAGGTGTTACAAATCAGAACACCTTTACCAAGTGCCAGTCCGTCTGCCTTTAATACGATTGGCATTTTTGCAGTTTCCAGATACTCCAATGCCTTTTTCGGGTCATCAAAGGTCTCATATCCTGCGGTCGGAATGTTATATTTCTTCATCAAATCTTTGGAAAATGCTTTGGATCCCTCTAAGATTGCAGCATTCTTTCTCGGTCCGAATACTTTTAATCCTTCTGCTTCAAATACATCTACAATTCCACCAACCAACGGATCATCCATTCCTACGATGGTAAAATCAATCTCTTTTTCCTTTGCAAAAGCTACCAGCTTATCAAATTCCATGGCTCCAATGTTCACACATTCTGCCAGCTGTCCGATTCCGGCATTGCCCGGTGCACAGTAAATCTTATCTACACGGCTGCTCTTTGCTACGCTTGTCACAATTGCATGCTCTCTTCCGCCGCTTCCAACTACTAATACTTTCATGCTGTTCCTCCTAATCCGGTTATTTTTCATTCATTTCTATTTAATCTTTATTTACTTTTACTCAATTCTAATGGTTTGCTTTTGGAAGAATCTTCACTTTCCCGTCTTCGACTTTTACTCTTCCATTGGCAATTAAATCAATTGCCTGTGGCATAATTTTCCACTCTGCCTGTTCCATCACACGACGCTGCAGAATCTCCGGTGTATCATCCTCTTCAACTGCAACTGCTTTCTGTAAAATGATTGGGCCGGTATCTGTTCCTTCATCCACAAAATGCACCGTAGCTCCTGTTACCTTCACTCCACGGGAAAGTGCTCCTTCGTGGACTTTTAATCCATAGAAGCCTGTTCCACAGAAAGATGGAATCAGGGATGGATGAATATTGATTATCCGGTTGCGGTACTGTGCAATCATTTCCGGTGGAATTACCACCAAAAATCCTGCCAGCACCACCAAATCTACTTTATATTCATTCAATTTTTCTAAGAAATCAGCATTGAATGCCGCCCGGTTCTCATAGGATTTCGGAGAAATGCAAAGTGCCTTGATATTATGTTTTTTTGCACGCTCTAAGGCATAGGCATTCGGATTATTACTGATTACCACTTCTATCTTTGCATTGGTAATGGTTCCATTATCCATGGCATCGATAATTGCCTGAAGATTGGTTCCACCACCGGATACTAATACTGCAACTTTTAGCATAATGTAACACCCTTTTCTCCGTTTTCAATCTTACCAACAACATATGGCTTGTCTCCGGCAGATTTGATTGCTTCCATGGTTTTATCTACATCTTCCGGTGCAACTGCAAGTACCATACCTAGTCCCATGTTGTAGGTATTGTACATCATTTTCTCTTCTACATTTCCTTCTTTTGCCATCAGGGTAAAGATTGGTGGAATCGGATAGCTGTTCTTTTCAATCACTGCATGTTTTCCTTCCGGAAGCATACGTGGAACATTTTCATAGAAACCACCGCCTGTGATATGGCTGCAGGCTTTTACACGGATGCCGGCATCTTTGATGGCACGCAGTGCTTTTACATAAATTCTGGTTGGTGCAAGTAGTGCTTCTCCCAAAGTAGTTCCCAGTTCTTCATGGTATGTATCAAGGGTTTCTTTATCCATAGTAAAGATTTTACGAACCAGTGAAAATCCATTGGAATGTACTCCGGTTGATGCCATACCAATCAGAACATCACCGTCTGCCAGGGTCTCGCCGGTAATCATATCTTTCTTATCACATACACCTACTGCAAATCCAGCCAGGTCATATTCATCCTCTGCCATCAGACCAGGATGCTCTGCGGTCTCTCCACCAATTAATGCCGCATCAGACTGAAGACATCCTTCTGCTACACCTTTTACGATGGCTGCAATTTTCTCCGGATAATTCTTACCACATGCAATATAATCTAAGAAGAATAATGGTTCTCCACCTGCACAGGCAATATCATTTACACACATTGCTACTGCATCAATACCGATGGTATCATGCTTGTCCATAATCATGGCGAGCTTCACTTTCGTGCCACAGCCATCTGTTCCGGATAACAGTACCGGTTCTTCCATTTCTTTAATCTTCTCTAATGAAAATGCTCCGGAAAATCCGCCCAGTCCTCCAAGAACCTCTGGACGCATGGTCTTCTTTACATGCTCCTTCATCAGTTCTACGGACTTATATCCTGCCTCAATATCCACGCCTGCGTTCTTGTAATCCATTGTTCTTCCTCCTGAAATTATTCTTTATCTTGCTCTTTATTTTTTCAGTGCAAGTATGGAAATGCTTCGCATTTCCATACTACGGGCTTTCGCCCTATCAGACCTACAGAACCTGCCACCGGCAGCTTCTTACGGATGCTTGGCAACCTTTTAATCAGCCCGTTTGGACTGCCAGCAGCCCAACGGACTGCTTATAAGGTCTGGCACTGCTCAATGCTACTTACATTATAACGTCATTTGCTTATAAAGACCAATTATATATAGTAATACCACTAATTAGTTTTTCTAATTAATGGTATCTGGTTGCTTATTTCTACTTATAATTTACTTTTATTTCAATCGGGTTGTCCCATCTAATATGGCATGGGTCAAAGTATCTCCCTGATAGGATAATTTCAGTGAAAAGAAGCTCTCCCTCTCTTCTAACAGCCGGAAAAATATCTTATCACCCTCCCAGATTGGCAGGTCATATACTTCTTCCTTTGGCACCCATTCCAGTGTTCCTTCGTTGCACTCGGTCATCGTACCGTGGAATTCATCTGCCGTATAAAGAAACATATACTCCGTCGGCCACGCATCGGAATCGAAAGTGACCACGCCCCGCAGCCGGTAAGAATCCAAGGTAAGCCCGGTTTCTTCTTTTACTTCCCGAAGCAGACATTCTTCCGGAGATTCTCCTGCTTCAAAATGACCGCCAACACCAACCCATTTATCTTTATTTACATCATGACTTTTCTTCACCCGGTGCATCATCAGGTAGCAATTTTCCTTTTCTATATAGCAAAGCGTTGTATTTTCCGAACGTCTTTCTTCCATTTTTCTTTCTCTCTTCCGCTTTCTTTTTTACTTTCTTCCATGACTCTATGGTTCTATGCCGCTATCCGAAGCTTCCGGAAGCATACTTTGAAATAAATAATCTCGGCAATTGCTGTAATCGACCAGGAAAATGCATACAAAAGATATAAGGATGCAATGGTTCCAAAATATGCAAAAATCGTATATACCCAGATTACACGGAATACGCAGGAGCCCATGATAACAATAATGGTCGGCACAATGCTCTTTCCAATTCCGCGGGATGCCGCAATCGTGCAGTCCATAAATGCGGAAAGTGCATAGGAAAATCCCATAATCTTAATCCGCTCCATTCCGGCTTCAATTACCTCCGGTTTGCTGGCAAAAAGAGACAGGAACTGTCTTCCGAAAACCACCAGCAGCCCACCAAAAATTGCGCCTGCCAGAAACGAATACAATAAACTGATGCGGTAACTTTTTATCATGCGTTCCCTGTTTCCTGCCCCCATATTCTGTCCCATGAAACTGGCGCATGCCGTATAAAACGCTGTCATAATATTAAAAATCAGCGTATCTGCATTGATTGCCGCTGAATTGCCGGACACCATAACCGCATCAAAGGAGTTTACGCCGGTCTGCACAAAAAGATTTGCAATTGCAAAGATTGCATTCTGCATTCCGCCCGGAACGCCAAGCATCAGCACACTTTTCGCCGCTTCCTTATGAAAACGCAGTCTGGAAAAATAGAGCCTGCAGCTATCCTTTCTCCGGCACAGATGAGAAACCACCAAAATAGCTGACACATACTGAGCAATAACGCTGGCAATTGCCACTCCGCCTGCTGCCATATTACACTGGATAACAAAGAAAAGATTTAATAACACATTTAACACACCGGCAATACTCAGATAAATAAGTGGAAGCTTCGTCTCGCCGGATGCACTTAAAACACCATTTCCAAAATTGTAAATTGCAAGTGCCGGAAGCCCCAGTGCATAGATCCGAAAATATAGTACTGCGCCATCCATAAACTCTGATTTCGTATGTAATATATTTAAAAACGGCTCCGCAAATATATTACATATCAGGCACAGTATAAGTCCTGCCACCAGACAAATCAATGCCGCCGTGTGCACGGTTTCTTCCGTTCCCTTCGCATCGCCTACTCCCAGTTTATGCGCTACCCTTACATTAACACCGCCACCCATTCCAATCAGGAAGCCGGTAAATAAGGACACCAGCAGCGTGGTCGAGCCAACCGACCCCAGGGGGATATATCCTGCATATTTTCCTACAATTGCTACGTCACTTAAATTAAATAATACTTCTAATATCTGAGAACACATCAACGGTATGCTAAAGAGGAAGATGTTCTTCCATAAAGAGCCGGATGTCATCCCGATACTTTTTCTTCTGCTTTCTGCTTTACTGCTCATAACTTTATTTCACTTTGGTTGGTTTGCTATTCCTTTCCTGCCATATATCTTCTTTGATAATAATCCATTGTACGATAATCTATTACATCACGCAATCCTCTTACTTTTCCATAGTTATAGATGGATAAGCATCAAGCATAGACTGTCTTGCTTCCCTTCAAAAATGTGTGCGGTTTCAAAAGATCTTACCCTTTGGCTGGTCACCTTCTACTGTTGCCAAATAATATGTCTCTGCTTCTTTTAAAAATTGTACTACTCGTTCCATGATGTAATCCATTCTTTAATATCTTTTATAATCTACGTCACGTCATAGGAAGCCTTGTCGTTAGCAGAAAGAATTGTTACTGAGCTTACATACGCATACATAACATCGCCTTTCGCGTTATGGGCTAACAGGTATCCTCAACCACTTATTTTATAGCAAATTCTTCAACGAATATATAGCAGTTAATGTGAACAGAACGAAAAGTTTTTGATATTCTCGCCTAAAAGTTACACAGAAACGCTCATCCACTGTTAGTTGCAAAAGTATATTTTCAACAAATCTGTTGTTGCTTTGTCATTTATGACAGCCCGTCCTATTGTTATGCCATTGCTGATGATAATATATTCTCCGTTTTCATATCTGGCATTTACCAAATCATCTTCCCTTTTTAAGTCTATACATATACTTGATATAATTCCGCAAATCTCCTCTTGTGAGCTTCCGCTTTTTATCTCATAAGCATAATCCGCATCTCCTATCTCATTCAGATCAGTTACCAAACAATACTCCGCTCCATTCATCAGCATTTCTTCATTCAAAGTGGGTAATTGAGCCGTCTTATACTCATTAAATAAAAAGATAACTACAAGCGCAATGAATGCCGGAAAAAAGATACCGCCAAACCGCTGTGCATAATTTTGTTCTTCCCACCGCTTGCCATGACGACCAAACAGCGGTATTTTCATCTGCACCAAACCTGCTCCTATACTTACAAGTAAAAAATAAAATATAACTTTTATCAAAGACTCATCCCTCATTTAATCATTAATAAAAATATCATTTCTAAAACGACGCCTACTAACCATATAAAACGAAACACCTTGTTATATCTTGAACTATTAGAACACGGAACAAGCCAATATTCCTGTGGAAACCCCAAAAGGTATTCTTTTAATTCCTGCTTCAATTCCATGACTATACTCCACATTAATCCAAACAGCACAATGCACACCGTTCCATAATATGTAATTGGTGCATTTGTAACCACAGCAAAGAAATAATGTGCCATCTTAAGAAGGAAGATACACCACACAATACAGCATACCGAAGCCAAATATTTTTAAGGGTATAGGCGTTACATCAAGTTCTTAGTATATGAAATTTGCAGATTATTCTTGGATTTGACTCAAATCAAATGCACCGTTCTCAATCAACTGCAAAATTGTGTCTACCAAGTTGTTCTTTACAGTTTCACTTTCATTTTCAGTGCCAGAATACTCTACATAAATAGTGTTCTCTCCCATATCAAAGGTTGCATAATATATTACGGTTTTGATACCTTGACTATTTGACTTTGTTACGAAATATCCTGCATTGATATCAACGCCGTCTATACTTGAAGTGATTGTATTTCCATCAATGATAGTATCTAATAGATTTACACCCTGTTTAGATACTACCATTCTTGTATCACCAATTTTTCCCTCAAAACCCAGAATATTATGATTGTCAGCATCAAAGTAAGCATCTGCGGTAACAGGCAAGTCTGCAAAAAGCATTTCAATCTCAGCATCGCTCAAAGGTCTTGTTGTTACATTTAAGTCAATTGAAGATTGTGATAAGTCATTTTTAACAAAAGTAATTGTTTCTCCACTATCCAGCGTGGCAATATCGTTTTTTGTACCAAACAGTTTGCTTTGAAAAACTCCCACTCCAATCACAGCAACGAGTACGAAGCAAGCAGCAACAGACACCCATTTTTGCCGATTAGTTATTTTACTTGTTTTTTTCATAGGTTCAGCTTCTTTAATATACTGATTATCGACATTTCCCAATGCCCTTAAAAGTTTCTTTTCTTTCATACAGAGATACCTTCTTTCTCTAATAATTTTTTAAGTTCGTTCCTTGAACGAAATAATGACATCTTGATTTTGCTCTCACTCATACCATATTCCGTTGCAATTTCTTTAATGGGCGATAAATACCAATATCTTCTCATAAAGATTTTTCGCTGTTCTAATGACAGGGAAGAAAGAAAGCGGTTGAGAATATCCGTTAGAGCAATTTCTTCAACAATGTTTTCTGTACTATCCAACGATGGTATGCACTCTTGTATTTCATCAAAAATCAATGACATTTGCCCGCCATTACGTTTCTTTGCATTGAGCAGTTCGTACCTGTCCAAAGATAAGTTGCGAGTAATCTTCCCTAAAAAAGTTTTTAGGACAGATGGACGGTTAGGCGGTATGCTGTTCCAAGCTCTTAAATAAGTATCATTTACACATTCCTCGCTATCTTCGTCATTGTGAAGAATATTAGAGGCTATATATCTGCAATACTTTCCGTATTTTTTTGAAGTTTCGGATATAGCAGCTTCGGAGCGCTCCCAATATAAATCTAATATCTGTTTATCATCCATAGGCTTCTCCTCCTTTGTATTAAGGCCTTTCACCCTAATAGACGGGGAAAATGTGTCAAGAGTCACTTAAATTCAAAAAATATTTATTCAAAGATTAGCTTTTGATATTAATTCTTCAAGTATCATTTTATTTCATTATCTCATCAGTCTTCACCACATAAGCATAGGCCTCTGGATTTGCCTTTTTCAAGTAACGAAGAGTCAATAACTTTTCATGCACTAATTTATGATTGGCATATTCCCGGAAGTCCCTCACCTTTTCAAACTCTGTATCTGTCAACAAACACATTACCATGTACATAACCATGGTTGCTCTCCCTGCTGCAATTTCCGGACTATAGTTTTCTGCATAAATATGTCCACGTAAGTCACGTATACCTTTAACATATATCGGATACTCCTCTGCTCCGACCTTGCCTCGTGACGCAATACATAAAGCTGACTCAAAGCTATCCCATAAGCAGTCCGTTGGTGTTGCATTTATTCCACGGTATGCAATCTCCGCCAACGCAATCGGTTCATATGTACGCTTTACAACATCGCATTCTTTAAAAACCTCTATTAAAGAACACACGTCATAAAGCTGCTTCATTACTTCCATATCCTTACCTTTATTAAGTTCGACACCTGTCGTATGAGGAGCAAATGCAGTCAGTTTATCTGCAAGAATACAATCTGCACTCGGAATTTTAACTGTTAGATACTCTTCTTCCGTCAGTAGTAAATCATTTCTTATTTCCTTTGTCTCAACTTCTGCATAATGATTATTTTCAAATAGCACATCCAATAATATATAAAATTGTTTATTGTTAATTGGTGAATCATAAGTAAATTTAAAATGCCGCTTTTCTATATTGTTTTTTCCGACTCTCTTCTGTTCTTCCACCATCTGAAATGGAAATATAGCAGATGCTTTTTCTAAGTAATCATCCAAATCAGTCCCTGGTTCCACAATAATATCAATATCTGTAGATAATCGACGTGGCTTATCCATTAGCATCATAAGGCAGGTACCACCTTTAAAAATAAATGGCATCCTCACCCTTGCCAAAGCTTCAAGAAGTCCAAAAGCATATACAGTACGTTCTAAAAGCACCGGATCTCTCTTGCTGTCCTTTTGTAGACTGCGAATATATTCCTCACTAAAATTTTCTTTCAAAAGCATTTGCACCTATTCCTTTGTTTTTAATATAATATCCGTTTTATCATGTAGCAGTTTCTTTATTTTCTTTGCGCTCTTTCTTCGATTTGCATATCGAAACAAACAATTTTCATCAATATAGTATCTTGCAAAAGCATCCATATATACACCCGGATATTCTGACTCACTTATAGATGCCAGAAGTAACGGTTCTGACATAATGTCTACTAATAGCTTCTCCAATCTTGTATGCCACGATTTTTCCTGTCCTTTTGGTGCTTCTGTTATAAGCTTTACAATTACAATCATGTTATCCGACCAATACTGATGGTAGATATCTGCCGTTGGATTGATAAGCACTTTTCCAGGATATTTCTCCTTTAATGTATCAAAAACAAATTCCATAATATCTGATTCTACTGATAGGAATATAACATTATGAGCCACTAAATGATTTACGAAATCATTCATTTGAACAAATTCAAATATTGTAAAATTCAAATATGGATATTGTTCCTCTAGTTGCAATGCCACTTCTTCCGCCAATTCCGAATAGTCATGACGGTACACCTGCCGCTTATCATTCGGCAAACAATAATGATTACGTCCCACCCTTACTATCTCACCATCATTGACCATATCTTCAACCTTTTTGTAGAACGAAGCTTCACTTAATTGATATCCTCCCTGACGAAAAGAGACGAATAATTCATTGCGCGTAAATTCCGTCACATTATGAACACCCCTGAAATAAATTTCTTCAGTCATCGTGATATCACCTCCAATTATTTTTCCGGCACTTCACCCAGCCAAGTGCCGGAAATATATGAATAGCGTAATATCTCTTTTCATATTTGTCAATATTTTTTCGGCACTATTATTATTTTAGTGCCATTAATATATTTTGCTTTTCTCAAAAAAATATACCTGGAATTTTTTTACTTTTTCAAGCAAAACGACAAAAAGAGCAATCCACCATAAGATGAATCACCCTCCCTTCAGCTACTACTTTCCATTCAGAAAATATGCCCAGTACCTTTTCTCTTTATCTGTCATAAGCACTTACCTTGCCTTTCCGGTTTTAGGTACGCTTGGAACGATAACATCATCAGACTTTCTGCTATCTACAGACAGCTTCATGAAAACGGAAGCATCAAAAAAGGGGATGTATCTGAATCCACGGTTAACAGATATATTAATCTCCTGGCTCTTAAGCTCAAAACAACCAGCAATCAGGATATGCGCCGCTATGAAAGACCTCACATAAATGAAGTATGGTGTGGTGATTCAAGTATTGGTCCTTAACTGAAAACTCCTGATGGTAAAATAAAGTTCTTCCATAGTGGTCTCCTTTCCGTAAAACTTTGTCAGCATTACCAATCTTCTCCATACTCATCCATTGCATCATCTACACCATCTGCATAATCGCTGTCTCTGTCATATCTGTCATAGTCATAATCGTCATCCATATAGATATCATCATAGCCATCATCATAAGAGTCATATGTACTCTTCTTTGTCGTTGTACTTTTCGTTGTACTTTTCTTTGTACCACTGCTATATGATGACTTGTTTGTAGAATTTGATTTATTATTGTAACTGCTACTTGAACCAGAGTTACTTGTACTGCTCTTAGAAGTACTGCCAGACGATTTATTGCTATATGATGAACTGCTATGGGATGTACTGCTTCCCGTATATGGTTTATGCAAATAACAATAGCTGCTTCCACTTGCCTGCTTATTATCACATCCTGCCTTAATGCACTTAGGCTCACTTGCTTCACCTATGGAACCTATTACAAACAGAACGCCTATTATTACAAGGAATATTGCCAGTCCCTGTCCAAATGAATTCTTTCTCATACAAATCTGCCTCCCTTGCAAAAAACTCAGTCAAAATCATAATCATCCGGGTCTAACCCTGCTTCTTCCAATGCCTCTGCCCTGTCATCAGGATCCATAAGTTCTAATTCATCAACATCAAGTCCTGCTGCCATTGCATCAATCTCAAAATCATCCTTTGCGTCATCCTCGAAGTCTCCGGCATCTCCAAATAATGCTTCATGTTCTTCCCTGCTAGTGCAAAGCATTTCTCCTGCAAACATCATTTCTGAGCTATCTATTTCTCCATCGCCATTTAAATCCATCCAATTTCTCATTGCCATACCTCCTGTAATCAAGGTTATTTGTTTCTTTCTGATTATATAGTACTACTTATGTTGTCCTATAATCATCCCTTGTATATCGAATCTTTGTTCTTTTGTTACTGTTCAGACCCCAGCCAAAAGTCCTATCACGTAACCACATTTCATTTATAAAAGCACCTAAAAATCCTTGAAAAATGGCGGTTTTCTGCCATTTTTTCTTGCATTTTATAGTGTTATGTGTTATAGTAAACTCATAACCACTAAGGAGGTGTTTTTAATGGCTATCATAAAACAATTCGATAAAAGATCTGGTATTACCTATGTTTATGACTCTAAATCTTACTACGACAAAGAAAAAAAATGTTCCAGAGCCAAACGTACTCTCATCGGTAAACTTGATCCCAATACTGGTGAGATTATACCTACTGATGGCAGAAATAAGGGTGCAAAGTCTAAACCCAATTCTATATCTCCTGAAATTGATAAAGACAAACGTATTCAGGAATTAGAATACGAAAACCGTCAGCTTAAGCTTCAAATATCCGCTTTAAAGAAAGAACTTGAACGCATTCAGACTTCCAACTAAATTTTCTTATTCCCATAAATTCAAGGAGGATCAGTGATGACTTTAAAAGAGGCTCATGAGCTACAACGCCGAGAACCTATTTGTGAAACATTCACAACATAAACCCTGCACCCGTTCTATTTACTGCATTTGGCTAAGGTGTGAACAGTAACTGTTCTTATTTTTTGTATTGTTTTATCAATCTGTCAATTTCAGCATTCATCATTTCAACCACATTTTGCGGTCCTGCAAGTGTTACCCCCTCTCCAAGACCTATGATCCACGCCAGAAACTGCCTGCTGACTGCAACCTCTGCATTGACTACGAAGCGTTTATCATCCAATCTGATCATTGATACATCTTTACCAAAGCGGTCTATCATTACACCAGCAAAAGAGTTGTCGCACTCAATGCGCACCCACTCTTCTTTGCCTCCATACATGCCAAACATTTTTCTGGCATATGCAGCCATATCAAATGATTTAAATGCCTGCCTTCCTTCTCTTCCCTTACCGTTTGACTTGATATAAAGCATTTTATCTACACGAAAATGTTTAATTATTCCCTCATTACTGTCATACGCAATTAAGTAATAATTTTCATCATCCCAGGATAATGACCATGGACTAACCTCGTAAAGTGCTCCATCATGACGCAGTTCCATCTTCTTGTCAACATTCCACTGAAAATACTGGAATGTTATCCTCGAATTTTCTGCTATTGCCGTATGTATCCTGTCAACATTGTAATAAATGCTCTCATTCATCGTCTTTACACGACCAGCCACAAATACTTGTCTGTGTAACTGCGATGCTTCATATTTACTTGCCAATCCTTCTATCTTTTTTATAAGCTCATTTGACTTCTTGGCTGTGATAAATTTTGCAGACTGCACAGAATCAACCAATAATTTTAATTCTGCAAGTTCAAACTGTCTGTTACCTATATGATAGGAATATGTCCTGTCTTCCTGCGTTCCTATAACATCCAGACCATACACTCTTAAATTTTCAATGTCATTATATAAGCTTTTGCGCTCCGCACTTATATCATACGCAGCGAGTGCATCTATAATCTCCGGCATAGTAATACTGTGCGTTTCATCAGTCCGCTCCAGAAGAATTTTCATAAGATATATCAGTTTCAATTTCTGATTTGATGATTTAGGCATATAGCACCTCCAAACTCCCCGATAAAACTAAAAACTTCTCTTATATGATACCATAAATAACCATATAAGAGAAGTTCCTTCATTCCTGCGTTTGACGTTCAAAATATGTTAGTTTCTGATTAAAAAAGAGGTGAAAAAATGAAAAATGCAAACATCGCAAAAGTATTAAAAGAATATCGCAAACGCAACCAGCTTTCCGTAACGGATGTCTCCATCCAGTTAAGTGAGAAATCTGTCCCGGAAGCACCCGGAAATGCAGGAAGCAATACAGAAATTATTGAATTTATCTTAAAAATGCTATCTTCCCGACAGCAAAAAAATCCCGGATAGCTGATAAAAATGAGATATTCCTCAAATTATCAGTTATCCGGGATTTTCTATCCCAGTGCCACATCCAGTATCATCATCAGAAGAAATCCTACCGAAAACCATATGGTTGCAATATTCGAATGGCTGCCTGTGGATGCCTCCGGCAGCAATTCCTCGATTACCACATAAATCATGGCGCCAGCTGCAAACGATAACAGATACGGCAGAATCGGAATCACTACAGATGCTGCTGCAATGGTTATAATTGCAGCTATCGGCTCTACAATGCCAGACAGTGCACCGTAAAGAAATGCTTTTCCTTTTCCGGTTCCTTCACTGCGAAGCGGCAATGATATAATTGCACCCTCCGGGAAATTCTGAATGGCAATACCGATTGCCAGGGCAAGTGCTCCTGTCAAAGTAATATTTCCGCTGCCCATCAGAAATCCTGCGAATACCACTCCCACTGCCATTCCTTCCGGAATATTATGTAAGGTAACTGCCAGTACCAGCATGGTTGTTTTTTTTAGGTGTGCTTTAATTCCCTCCGACTCATCACTGTTTAAATGTAAATGCGGAATAATCCTATCTAAAATCAGCAAAAATGCAATTCCAAGGGCAAATCCAACTGCTGCCGGAATAAATGACAACCTTCCCATTTCTTCTGACATTTCCAAAGACGGAATCAATAGCGACCATACCGACGCTGCCACCATGACTCCGGATGCAAATCCCAGCAGGGATTTCTGCACCAGCGGCTTCAACTCCCCAGTCATAAACAGCACACAGGCCGCCCCTAAAAATGTTCCTACAAACGGAATCCAGATATATACTCCAATCATATAAAACCTCCTTTCACACTTACTATTCTAAAGTAGCATTTCATTATCTTCTTATAAAATTCTTCTCTCATATAGAATTCATCTCATAAAGTTTCTACTCCAGCGTAAGATTCAAGTACCCATTCTTTACCTCATCACAGCCGGTTATCATGCCAAAATCTTTTTTCTGATAGCCCTGTTCTTTTTTATCATTTCCGACTCGTTCTTCTCTTTCAACTGCCGCCAAAGATTTTCTGACTCTGACCGGAACTTTTATCCGAAGACGCTTTAATACCGCCAGCAAATCCTGCTCTGATAAAGTTGTTTCCAATACTTCGATTGCATTTTCCTCTTCCCTGAATAATAAAAGATCCTCTCTGCCATGGTGCTGCACTTTATAAGCATAACCATCTGCATAGTCATTTTCCAGCAACGCATAAGTGATTGCATCCTTATCCCAGCGGATATAACCATTTTCCATAAAATAAGCATCCCGAAGCTGCACATACTCATCCGGTGTCACTGTAAGCAGCCAGTATTCCTGCTGCCCTTTTTCTTCCCCTTTTGCTTCTGCAATTTCATCCGGAAGAATGGTTCGCTCTGCTACGCAAAATGCCATACAGAATCCCAGCTTCTCATAATAGTATATGAGGCTTTCGCTGGCTGGTTCTAAGACAATCGGTGTCTGAAAATGCTGTTTTCCTTTTTCTAACAGCATTTTTGCATAGCCCCTGTCCCGGTATTCCGGCAGGGTTGCTACTGCATAAGCATAATGTACCGGTATCTCACCTTCCCCGGTCACAAGATACGCCTTAAGAAATGTTGTCATTGCCACAGGCTTCTTATCTTCCATACACACCAGCATATTTTCTTCCGTAAACCGGTGCGTGAAATAGAATTCCATATAGTCCTCTTCATCCCCAAAGCCCCGATGCCAAATCTCTTTTATCTGTGGAATCATCTCTTTTGTTGCAAACCGTATTTCCATCTTAAATCTCCCGTGCAGTATAATTTTTCAGCAAAATATCAGGATAATAGGATAATTTTGCCTTTCGCAGTCCCTCATCCCCGGCATCATCTTCTCGGTTTACATAACTATACTCCTGACAATTATGCATTACGAACTGCTGGTTAATCATCGGATAAGCACCCTGTATTTCCGGAAATGCTTTTTCAAAATGCACTACATAAGTATCGGAATTTAATCGTTCTCCTATGGTAAATGCTACGATTTCTCCAGCCTTGCGCAATATGCCGCCCTCTAAATGCAGCGCATCAAAATATTTCATTGCCTGATTCAGGGCACACTGCTCATCACTCATATCCTCATTCCACTTGCAGGCTCTCCGGTCGCACCACTTAAGATTCATATCATAGCATTCCTGCTTATTTTCCGCTGTCATTGGCTCATAACTCCAATCCTCGTCATCTTTAAATCTTGCAATGTGATTTCGTTTGCCATGAAGCTTCTTTCCTGCCAGACTGGTCAGCTTATCCACTGTATAAATATAATCAAAGCTGTCCCTGTTTTCTTCAATCTGAAAAATACCGGAAAAATACTTTTCTAAAAACTCCCGGTCTGCCTCCTCAATACTTTCAATATAGAGCTTGCTGTTATCTTCTTTTGCATGTGTAAGGAGCTGCATAATTGCTGCTTTCTTGTCTCCGGCTCCAATTGGGAATGCATAACAGTCTTTCCCTTCTGCATCGAATTTTATCACGCAGCAGCCGCAGACTTCTGCCACTTCCACTTTATATATCACAGACCAGATAAAGTTATTTGCAAAGCTGTATTCACAGCCCTGTCGGTCATCTTCCCTGAGCTTTTCACTCATCCAGTCTCTGTCATCTATGGTTATTGTTCTAAATGCTATCATATCATCTTCCTCATTCTCTTTTATTCTTCAATTATTATACCCCAGATTGTCAAATTCTGCTCCTGCCATAAACTACTTGAAACATATTTTCAAGTTTATCGTAACAAAGAATGTGCCTTGGCACATTCTCGCGCCTGCGGCGGTCGCTTGCGACATCTACCTTATACGCCGCAGTGTGCATCCTCGCGGAGCGTTTTTTACTTTACAGGAAAGCAATTTCCTGTAAAGTAAAAAAAGATTCCCTATTGCCCCTTTCCATCGGTTATGACAATAGCGAACCTTCTCCTTAAATCATGCTATTCCAATATATATTTTACTGTTCTTTACCACCCTGCAATAAATTATCTGCTTCCTCTTCCGGCAATGCAAAAATATCCATCAGATTTTCGATATAGAAAAATCACTCTTTTTCTTTAATCATTTTAAACATCTGAACACGGTTTCTGATACCAAGCTTCCGATAGATATTCAAAATGTGCTTTTTTAATGTATTTACGCTTATGGACAATTCTTCACAGATGGTATGATTATCCTTTCCCTGCATCAAAAGCTGCAATATCGTATGTTCCCGCTTTGTCAGTTCATATTTCTCTGTTACTTCTGTTATCGTTAGTTTCTCTGCCCTTTCATCCTTTTGCTGTCCGTCCTTATATAACCGGAATGCCAGATGGTCTTTTAACATGTCCAGAATAAAAATGTCATCATACTGGAAATTATCTTTTCCGATTGTCCGGTAAAAAGTGACAACGCCTAAAAATTCTTTATTTCTTCCCAATATCATCTGGATTGCATAATGCCAGTTATTTGGCCGGTACACCTTCTGATAATATTCTGTCTGTACCCTTTTTTCATCCGATATCATATCAGTTTCCCGGTACACCAGGCTCTTTCCGCTATATACAATTCCGCGGTTCGAATTCATTTCATCATACATCGGGGATTCATCATCACAATTATAAGTGACTGGTCTTATCAGATGCTTGCTTTCTTTTCTGTCTGCCAGGAAAAAATCTGCACTGTCAAAATCCAGCACCATCTTCATCTGCTCTAAGAACTGCTCCCGCATAATATCTGCATCTTCCGTCGTATAAATCTTATAAATAATACTATTTAAAATCATCCAGTCATTTGTCTCTAATGTTTTCAATCAATCACCCTCTTTAAGTATTTTTCAGATGCAAAAAGAGGGCATATTCTTTCGAATATACCCTCTTTGGTCTAAAACCATTATATTTTATGGCATTTTAAATTGCAAGTATTATTTTAATATTATTCATGAAAGATTACATTGCGGTACTTATTCAGTACCCGGAGTAATACACTGCCTAAAATCACACAGGTGATAACTTCTCCGATTCCAACAGTAAGTGCATTAAATGGAATCGACCAGTCAACGCCTTTATATTCTGTAATAAAGCCATAACCATAGCGTAATACAAAAGGTACAATCACCATATTTGCAATAACCGGCGGCCATGTACATGCGAATTTATGCTTTCTTAATGCATAAGTTCCAAACGCTCCAATCAAAGTTGCAATGCTTCCGCACACAACATCCACCGGAATACCGCCTGTCAGCATATTTGCCAGAAAACATCCCAGCCATAATCCCGGAATTGCTGCAGTTGTAAATACTGGCAGAATACATAATGCTTCTGAAATACGCACCTGAATCGTACCGGATGCCAGTCCTGCAATACTGCTAAGATAAGTCAGTGCCACATAGATTGCTGCAATTAACGCAGCCTGCACAATAAATAATACTTTTTTGTTTCTCATATTCTTTTGTCTCCTCTAGTTTTGTTTTACGAGTGGAAGGTCTCGAACACTCGGTTTCTTCTTCCCCAAAGACCTTGGTTTTACGGGGTACTTGCAACGTTTGAAAGTGTATCACAGAACTTGTCTAATTGCAAGCGATTGTATACACACAAAGAGAGACTGCCTTTCGGCAACCTCTCTTCGCGCTTAATTATATTTTGTATGAGGAAATGGAAAAAAGAATTATCTTTGTTTTAGCCCTTTACACCACCAAGTGCCACACCTGCTACAATGTATTTTGAAAGGATAAGGTAAGCAATAATTAATGGAAGTACCGTTACGGTAAGGCCTACATATACAACACCGTAATCTACACGGAACTGATCAGATGTCAGCATCTGTACAAACAATGGAAGTGTTTTCTTCTCATCAGTTGTTAACATAATGGTTGGGGTAAAGAGGTTATTCCATTGTGCAATAAACTGGAAGATTGCCTGTGTTGCTACTGCCGGTTTCATAATCGGCATGATAATGGTATTGAAAATCCGGAATTCTCTTGCTCCGTCAATTCGTGCAGCTTCAATCATTTCAATGGATAAGGTACTTTCCATATACTGTTTCATGAAGAATACAACTGCCGGTGCTGCGATACAAGGAATAATCAATGGGATATAAGTATCTACCAGATTCAGTTTTAACATAAAACGGTAGAAACCAATGATTGTAATCTGGTTCGGCACCATCATGATTGCCATGATGAACGCCCATGCAAACTTTTTTGCTTTGAAGTTATATACATGAATTCCATAAGCTGTCATACAGGAACAATATACTGCAAGGAAGGTACCTGGTACTGTGATGCATAAGGAGTTCAACATTGCTCTTCCTAATGTTAATCTCATACCATTCTGCTTCTGAAGAAGCATGTTCCAGTTCTCCATCAGGTGGGAGGAAGGAATCAAGGATACACCTGCCTGAATATCTCCAGAAGTTCTGGTCGCATTCATAACCATTAAAAGGAATGGCAGTAAACTAAGGAGACAGAAGAGGATACAAATCAAACCTCGGATTGCTCTTTTTGTATGTAATACTTTCGAATAACTTTTCTGTTTTGGCTGGGATGTCTGTCCGCTCATTGCCATATCAAAACTTGCCATTATCGATTCCCTCCTTTCTTATATTTCTTCTCGCTCCGATCCGTCATCGTTCCGAAGAAGATAAGACTGATAATCAAGGTCAGAATAAACAGGAATACAGATACTGCTGCTGCCTTACCTACATCACTCTGATATAATCTCATGATGTACATTGCCATTGTTGTGGATGAATCATCCGGCTGTCCGATAAGACCTGACTTGCTGACATTGAATAATGCCGGGATATCGTACATCTGTAAACCACCGATTGCGGAAGTAATCAATACGTATAACATAATCGGTTTTAATAATGGAAGTGTTAAGTAACGGAATTTCTTCCATCCGGTTGCTCCATCGATGTCTGCCGCTTCATAAAGACTTGGGTCAATTCCCAAAACTCCTGATATCAGCAACAGGGTTGTATTTCCATACCACATCCAGAAGAGGATAAATGATATTAACCCCCGCGTTCCGCCGACGCTTGTCATAAAGTTAAATTTCTGTGAAATGATTCCCATATCACGTAAAGTCTGTGTAATTGGTCCATACTGGGAAAACATTGCATTGAATAAAACAGATACAGACGCTGCTGTGATAATACTTGGTAAGTAAATAATAATTTTGTATGCGCCCTGAGCTTTTAATTTTACAATGTTATCAGTCAGCCATACTGCCAGTAACAATGAAACTAAAATCTGTGGAATAAAGTTGCATACCCACATTGCCAGTGTATTTTTCAAATAAATCAATGCATATCCTTTTTCACCGGCTGTCAGCCCGAGAATATTTTTGAAATTGTCTAATCCGCAAAATTCAATAAATTCTCTACCGTTTCTCTTATAGTAGCTTAATGTACTATAGTAAAATGTATTAAATAACGGCCATAACTGAAACAGACAATATGCAATGAAGAATGGGGCGATAAAGAAGTATCCATATCTGCCATATTCAATATGTTTACGTTTTTTCTTTTTGTCCATCTTTGCCAACTCCTCTCAATCCATCTTCCATTTCCCTATATTTTAAAATAACTCTCCAATAGTTTTGTTTATAAATGCTGCCCTTCCCATGCCGGAAAGGGCAGCATAGTTATTGTTCTTTTACTGATTATTCAGCTTTTAAGTATGAATAGGAGTCATGTACTGCGGATTTGAAATCTGCGATTGCAGTATCCTTATCCTTGTTTCCTGCTGCATACTCTTTCACCTGAGTAGCCCAAGCAGAGTTGATGTTCTGATCTTCTGCTGTTGCATTCTTAGCACTGATGGAATCAGCCATTGGTAAGTAGAATGCCATGATGTCCTGACCAGCTGCTTCATATAAGTAGTCACATGTTGCGCCTGCTTCAGAAATCTTCTTAACAGCTTCTTTGTTGTTTACGAAATCACTGTTCTTGGCATTGATAGATACCATGAAGTCTGTGTCACAGGTAAATGCTTTGATAATTGTTCCAGCCATTTCTTTGTCTGCACAGTTAACTGTTGCTGCAAGTCCTGTACCACCCCAATAGAACTGTTCCGGAGCATTTACAAGGATTGTGTTACCTTTCCAGGTATCTTTTAAGCTCCAGTATGTGAACCATGGGCATCCACAGTAAGCAACTGCTGCATTAGATGTCTCGCCGTCACCTTCCATGTTTGCATACCAGTCTGTTGACCACTGGTCTGTTTCATAGGTTAATCCTTCGTCTACCATTGTCTTAGCAAGATCCATGTACTCTGTCATATTGTCATCTACAGTAATTACATCGTCATCGCCATACCAACCAGTTGCTCTTGAGTTAGAAAGTACACGGAAACACTCATCATAACCAGAGAACAGTTTACATTTTCCGCTTGATGCATCATTTACTTTTCTTGCTGCTTCCAGGATTCCATCCCATGTAGAGAACATTGTGCTTAATTCAGCAGGATCAGTTGTTCCAAGGTATTTCTCACAAAGATCAGCTCTTAACTGGAAGCATCCAGGAGTAGCCTGCCAGAATAATGCTTTTACATTGTTTGCATCAGATGAATCCTCACCACTTACGGTACCAAGATCCAGATTGTACTGATACTGATTTGCATAATCATCTGCTGTAATTCCGCAGTCACCAACTGAGGTCAGCCAGTCGCTGTTTACATATTTCAAAACGTAGTCAACCTCAAGTCCCATCAGGTCTGGATACAATTCATTATCAGGATCATCTAAGATTTCATCAATCTTTGTCTGATAATAATCAGATCCACCTGCATTTACGAATACGATACGTTTTGCAAGGTCTGGGTACTGCTCTGCAAACGGTCCATCTAAGATATTCTTGATATCGTCGTTCCAGCCCCATACTACGAATGCATCATCTGCACTTGGATCACCGGTGATGGTGTTCTCTACTTCTGTAGAATCAGAACCACTGTCTGTGTCCGTATCTGCATCTGCTGTTCCTTCTGTGTTGGATGCATCATTGTTCGCATCCTTTGTGTCATCCCCTGATCCACATCCAGCTACCATAGCTGCTACCATGGATACGCATAATAAAGTACTGATAAGTTTCTTTTTCATTGAGTTCTCCTCCTTCTTATTCGTCATCCTTTTGGATGTTGTTTTCAGGCAGCTCTCCTACCGACTGTCCGGTAATCAATGTGCCCTCTATAACGACTCTCTCTATGAGAGTAGTTCTCGGTTTCTCGATGGCATCAATCAGACGCCTGGCTGCTTCTCTTCCTATTTCTTCTGTATCCTGACGAATCGTTGTGATTCTCGGATGAGATAACTGGGAAATTCTTGTTCCGTCATATCCTGCAATGGAAACATCTTCCGGAATATGCATCCCACGTTCCATAATCACGTTTTTTCCTCCGATTAAAGAGGTGTCATCCGGATAAAGAATACAGGTTGGCGGGTCATCCATATCAAGTAAGATTTCTGTCTGCTCCGCCGCTCCCTTTGTTTCCAGATAAGCAGCTTCCCGAATGTAATCTTCATTTACCTTAATATGAAGTTCTTCCATCGTCCGGTAAAAGCTTGTAAGTCTTTCTCTTGTTACATTCGAGTTTTTCTGTCCATGTATGTAAGCAATTTTTCGGTGACCCTTCTTATATATATACTTCAGCAGCTCTTCCATTCCTTTTACATTATTGGAACAAACTGCTGTGCAATTGTAATGTGTATAATCAATGGTCACTACCGGGAATGCACTGTTCATTAATTCAAGCACTCCCTGGCTGGCAAAATCAGCACACACGATAACGATTCCTTCAAAGTTCCGGTATCTGCAATGTTCAAAAAATGAGGTTTTCTTTACTCCGTAACTGTTGTTGATAAATGTTACATCATATCCCATCTTCTCAACCTGCACCTTAATTCCATTTAGCACACCTGAAAAATATTCATGTGTCAGACCACTTCCTGCTTCTTCCTGAAACAGGACTCCTACGTTGTAGGAACGGTTGGTCTTTAATGCTCTGGCAGCTGCATTTGGAAAATACCCCATCCGCTCTGCTGTCTCTCTTACTCTTGCTTTTGTTTCTTCTCCAATATCATGTTGTCCATTCAGTGCTTTGCTAACTGTTGCAGTTGATACACCACATTCTTTCGCAATGTCTTTTAAAGATACCATCTTTTGCACCTCACTGTATCGAGTTGCTTTTCTTAATCGTTTTCGTAGCTTTATCATAACATATTCAGTGTGAAATGCAACCTTTTTTTGTATATTTGTAATAGTTATCCAGTTTTAAGCCGTCAGTTTTGTGCATTTTTTACTAATCTTGTTTTCTTTCTTCTATATTAAGTCGATTTTTTTCTTTCTCTTTACTTAATCGTTATCACTCTGTGTTTTCGATTCATATGACAAAAAGCTGTCATTTTCGCTCTTTTCTCCTAAAATGCATACTTTCTTCAATATTTCTGTTGCTTTTTCCTGATTCTTATATTATACTCAACCTAAAGAAATACCTCTCTTAATCGTTTTCGGACTTATTGTATTTAAGGAGGTTATTTAATTATGAAATTTGGACATTTCGATGATGCAGCGAAAGAATATGTCATCACTTCCCCAAAGACTCCACTTCCATGGATCAACTATTTAGGATGTGAAGATTTCTTTTCACTGGTTTCTAACACCTGCGGAGGATACAGTTTCTATAAAGATGCCAAGCTCCTTCGTCTTACAAGATATCGTTACAACAATATTCCTTATGACAGCAATGGACATTATTACTATATCAAAGACGGTGACATCATCTGGAATCCGGGATGGATGCCAGCCAAGACTGAATTAGATTCCTATCAGTGCCGGCATGGATTAGGCTACTCTGTTTTTGAAGGAAGCAAAAATCAGTTATCCGCAGAGCTGACCATGTTTGTTCCTATGGGAAATACCTGTGAGATTAACAAACTGACACTGACCAACCACGGCAGCGAACACAAAGAAATTTCCGTATTCTCTTATGTAGAATTCTGTCTGTGGAATGCCATGGATGATATGACAAACTTCCAGCGTAACTTCAGTACTGGTGAAGTGGAAATTCACGGCTCTGCCCTTTATCATAAGACCGAATACCGCGAGCGTCGTAATCATTATGCGGTATATGCTGTAAATACCCAGCTTGCCGGATTCGATACCGACCGTGAATCTTTCCTTGGTGCTTATGGCGAAAATTCCGCGCCGGAAGTTGTCATAAACGGAACCTCTAAGAACTCTGTAGCAAGCGGCTGGTCTCCGATTGGTTCCCACCATATCAAGGTTTCTCTTGCACCGGGCGAATCAAAATCCTTTGTTTTTGTACTGGGTTATGTAGAGAATCCGGTTGCCGAGAAATGGGATGGTCCTGCTGAAAACGGATGCATCAACAGAAAACCGGCAGAAGAATTATTAAAACGTTTTGATACCACAGAAAAAGCTGACGCTGCTTTAGCAGAATTAAAAGAATACTGGAATAACCTTTTAAACCACTTTACCGTATCTTCTTCCGAAGAGAAGTTAGACCGCATGGTAAACATCTGGCATCAATATCAGTGTATGGTTACCTTTAATATGTCACGTTCCGCTTCCTATTTCGAATCCGGAATTGGACGAGGCATGGGCTTCCGTGATTCCTGTCAGGATCTTTTAGGATTTGTTCATCTGATTCCGGACCGTGCAAGACAGCGTATTTTAGATATTGCATCCACCCAGTTTGAGGATGGAAGTGCTTACCATCAGTATCAGCCACTTACCAAAAAAGGAAATGCTGATATCGGAAGCGGATTCAATGATGACCCGTTATGGCTCATTGCCGGTACTGCTGCTTATATCAAGGAGACCGGAGATTACTCCATTTTAGATGAAATCACTCCTTATGATAATGACGAAAGCAAAGCAACCGATTTTATGGAACATTTAAGACGTTCCTTCAACTATACCAGAACACACTTAGGACCACATGGACTTCCTCTGATTGGACGTGCTGACTGGAATGACTGTCTGAACTTAAACTGCTTCTCAGAAGAGCCGGGTGAATCCTTCCAGACCTTCGGACCATCTGAGGGACCAAATGCAGAGTCTGTATTTATCGCAGGCATGTTTGTAAAATATGGTAAAGATTATGTAGAAATCTGCAAACACAGAGGTCTGGAAGAAGAAGCCAAAGAAGCGGAAGAAGCAATTGCTTCCATGGAAAAAACCGTTCTCGATGCCGGCTGGGATGGCGAATGGTTCTTAAGAGCTTACGACCACTACAAACAGAAAATCGGTTCCAAAGAATGTGACGATGGTAAAATCTTTATCGAGCCGCAGGGATTCTGTGTTATGGCAGAAATCGGACTGAAAGAAGGCAATTGTCTTCAGGCAATGCAGTCTGTTGAAAAATACTTAGATACCAAATACGGTATTGTACTGCTGCAGCCACCTTATCACAAATACCATGTAGAGCTCGGTGAAATTTCTTCCTATCCACCTGGATACAAAGAAAATGCAGGTATCTTCTGTCACAACAATCCATGGATTTCCATTGCGGAAACAGTCGTTGGACGTGGCGACCGTGCATGGCAGGTATACACCAGAACCTGTCCTGCTTATATCGAAGATATCAGCGAAATCCACCGCACTGAGCCATATGTGTACTCTCAGATGATTGCCGGAAAAGATGCGCCAAACTTCGGTGAAGCAAAGAACAGCTGGCTTACCGGTACTGCTGCATGGACTTTCCTTGATGTATCCCAGTATATCTTAGGTATCCGTCCGGATTATGATGGTCTTGTAATTGATCCATGTATTCCATCTACTTTATCCGGTTTTACCGCAAAACGTGATTTCCGTGGTGTAACTTATCACATCCAGGTAAAGAATCCAAATGGTGTACAGAAAGGTGTCAAGGTTCTTACAGTAGATGGTGCTATTGCTGATGGCAATATGATTCCATTTGATCCGTCTAAGAAAGAAGTTACTGTTGAAGTAATTATGGGTTAAGCAAAATACCTCCCTTTATTTATCTTATATAAAATCAATCCATGATTCAAAAGAAGGGCGTATGAAAAAACGAAAGTTTTTTCATACGCCCTTCTTCTATATACTTCTTTTATAACCTGCTGCTCTTACAATTCACAGGTATTAACGGTTCTTGGGAACGGAATGACATCACGGATGTTTGCCATACCGGTAAGATACATAACGCATCTTTCAAATCCAAGTCCGAAGCCTGCATGTCTTGCAGAACCATATTTACGTAAATCAAGATAGAAGCTGTAATCTTCCTCTTTTAATCCAAGTTCATGGATTCTTTCTAATAATTTATCGTAGTCATCCTCTCTCTGGCTTCCTCCGATAATTTCTCCGATTCCTGGCACCAGACAGTCAACGGCTGCAACTGTCTTGCCATCTTCATTGAGTTTCATATAGAAGGCTTTGATTTCCTTTGGATAATCTGTTACGAATACCGGTCTCTTGAAAACCTGCTCGGTTAAGAAACGCTCATGCTCGGTCTGAAGGTCGCAGCCCCAGGATACCTTGTAATCAAATTTATCATTATTCTTCTCCAAAAGTTCAATGGCTTCTGTATAAGTCACTCTTGCGAAATCGGAATGTAATACATTATTCAGCCGCTCAATCAGTCCCTTGTCTACAAAGAAATTAAAGAACTGCATTTCTTCCGGTGCATGTTCCATAACATAGGAAATAATATATTTCAGCATACTCTCCGCCAGTACCATGTCATCTTCCAGATCTGCAAATGCGATTTCCGGCTCAATCATCCAGAACTCTGCAGCATGTCTTGTAGTATTGGAATTCTCCGCCCTGAAGGTTGGTCCAAAGGTATAAATATTTTTGAACGCCAGTGCAAAGGTCTCTCCGTTTAACTGTCCACTTACGGTAAGATTGGTTGGTTTTCCAAAGAAATCCTGTGTATAATCAATGCTTCCGTCTTCCTTGTGTGGAATGTTATTTAAGTCCATGGTAGTAACCTGGAACATTTCCCCGGCACCCTCACAGTCACTTCCGGTAATCAGCGGAGTGTGTACATAGACAAAGTCCCTCTCCTGGAAGAACTTATGAATTGCATATGCAATCAGGGAACGCACACGGAATACTGCCTCAAAGGTATTGGTACGTGGTCTTAAATGTGAAATGGTTCTTAAATATTCGAAGCTGTGGCGTTTCTTCTGTAACGGATAATCCGGTGCAGATGCGCCTTCAATTATGATTTCCTCTGCCTGAATTTCAAATGGCTGCTTTGCTTCCGGTGTAGCTTCCAGCACTCCGGTAACAACAATAGCTGCGCCCACATTAATTTTGGTAAGCTCCTGAAAATTCTCCAGTCCGTCTGCATATACTACCTGCAGTGGTTCAAAGAAAGTTCCGTCATTTACTACGATAAATCCGAAGTTTTTAGAATTACGGTTACTTCTTACCCAGCCTCCGACGGTAATTTTCTTACCTACATAATCTTCCTGATGGTGAAATAAATCTCTGATGTCAACAAGTTCCATTTTTCTATCCCCCTTAGATAAAAAATTTTCTAATCCTTTTTAGTTTTCTGTATTTAATTCAGTATCTGTAACATTTTCTGTTCCTGCCTCATCTTCAACAGTTGCACTGTCAACTACTTTCTGAAGTGCCAGATTGCATACATATACTTTCTTTAAATATTCTTTTCCGCTGTCTGCGCTCAATCCATATGATTTGTATAATGTGGATTCATCGCTGTAGCTGTAATTGCTCATAAGATTTCCAACGTAGCTGTCAAAGCCATCCTGGTCAAACTCAATGCCTTCCTTTTCTGCAATTGCCTCTAAAATCATCTGTGTCTTAAGATCTGATGTCACTTCGTCAGTTACATTGCTTACAAATTCATCATAATCCTGATTTGCTGTATTTTCAACATAATCCTTAAGGCTGCTTCCATCGTTGCAGTAATAGGATTCATACTGTGCCATTACCTCTTCCATACGGGCATCCAGAAGTCCATCCGGAATTTCCTTTACGGTACATACCTCTCCTAACTTGTCCATTACTGCAGAACGGATTGCAGATTTCTTGGAGGATTCCTTAGAAGATTCCATATAATTGCGTGCATCTGCCTTCATCTCATCTACCGTATCATAGCCAAGGCTGGCCTTAGCATTGACATATGCCACATATTCATCTGTCATATTGTCATAAGTAATATCCTGTTTCTCAACAATTTTATTGATGGTTACATTAAACACAACCGCCTGTCCTGCCAGGTCTGTATTTTTATAGCTTTCCGGGAATGTAAGATTCAAGGTTACTTTATCCCCTACTTTTGCACCAATCAGTCCTTCTTCGAAGCCGTCAATAAACGTATTGCTTCCAATCTCTAAGACCGTATCTGTTGCAGTTCCACCGCTGAATGCCACACCATCTTTTAATCCTTCATAATCGATATTTACAGCATCTCCATCCTCTACCACTGTTTTATCCGTATCTACATAGTATGGATAGTTGGTAATTACGCTATTCTCAATAAAAGTCTTCACATCATCATCACTTACGGAATAATCGTCTGTCAAAGCTACTGACAATCCCATATAATCGCCCAGTTCCACATAATCAAGCGGGTCAAAATCAATTGCCGCACTGGATACCACTTCTGTGCTCTCTGTATTCTCTACCGATTCACTTTTCTTGTCTTTTCCACAGCCAGTTACTGAAAATGCCAGTGTCAGGCATAACAATACTGCTACTATTTTCTTCTTCATATTTATTTCCCTTCTGTCTTTCATTCAAAGGCTGGATTTTTCCAGTCAGTCATACTTTCTAAAGATACCACATTTTCACCGAAAATAAAAGCATTTCATAGAATTTTTCGCATTTGCAGGTTGTCAATCCTGCCAATCAATGATACAATCATATTTGGATTTTACTTAAGGAGGTTTTCATCGTGCCAAAATTTGCGATTGTATTATTAACAATACTGATTATTATGATTATTGCCCTGATTGTTCTTTATTTTGTGGGCAAACGAGCTCAGAAAAAGAAAGAAGAACAGGATGCCCAGATTGCAGCAGCAGCACAGACCATTTCCATGCTGATTATCGATAAGAAGAAGATGCGGCTTAAAGATTCCGGTCTTCCGGCAAATGTCATTGCCCAGACTCCGAAAATGCTCCGCCGTTCCAAACTTCCAATCGTCAAAGCAAAGGTTGGTCCAAAGGTTATGACTTTAATCTGTGACGGACAGATTTTTGATTCCGTTCCGGTTAAGAAGGAAGTAAAAGCTACTGTCAGCGGGCTTTACATTACCGCAGTAAAAGGAATGCGTGGTCCTATCGAAGTACCTGCCAAAAAGAAAAAAGGCTTTATGGCAAAATTAAAAGAAAAAGCTGGTAAATAAAATAAAAATAGAGCTGGGTTTTCACCCAGCTCTATTTTTATACATCCAGCTACGCAAGACTGAATTCGCCTTTTTCTTTTGATGCAATCTTCATCTTAATGGTACAGTCTGCCAGATGCTCATAGTTTACCTCCAATGCATAATCTATCTGCACATCAATACAATGTTCTGTCTCTTCCACTTTAATATCCTTTGCATCAATTCCAACCAGAAGATTTCCAAATGGCGTTCCATAATAAGACATATTTTTCCGGTTCTTTTCAAAGACCATGTGTACATTGGAAACTCCTTTTTTTGTAATATCAATACAGTTTTCCTGCATCTTGATTATATTCTTTGTGCTTCCTTCAAAACCTTCATTTACTTCTTCATACAGCACATAATGTTTTCCGTTTTTCTGGTAATAATCCCCTACTGTAATCACTTCAACCGGCTCTGCTTCTCCTTCTGCCGGCATCTGTAATCCGCTGATTGATACAATTACATCTTTTGTCATCTAATCCGCTCCTTCTATAGAAATCCAGGTCAGTATAGCACTATTTATCCCAGAAATCCAGCCATTTCCATGAAATCTTATAATTCTTCTCTTCCATCAGAGACTGATATTCCGTCTCACTTAAGGTATCCTTCAATACCTTTTCTGATTTACCATCCACAACCTCATAGACACTTCCTTCAAAGCACATATTCGGATACATGACACACCACCAGTTATGTCCCATGCCTGCTCCGATAATCACTTCCAGTGCCTGATAAGTTCCCGCCGGGAACGTATAACTGCCATAGGTCTTTACCGGGAACTCCACGGAAGATAATTTCACCTCTACCGGATAATCATAGCCCTCCTGCCGGATGACTTCTTTTGCAATATGTATAATTTCCGGGAAGTGTTCTCTTGCAATCCGGCTGCTTTCTTCGGCTGTCTTAGCATCCTGCAAAAGTTCTCCCATTTCTTTTCCAACAGCATCCCGCACCTTAAGCTTCAGTGCCTGATCTGCTTCCCCATCACTGTTTGCTCTGACATGGAAACGCAGAATCTTTTCTGCAATGTCCTCCTGCATTCTTCGCCCCTCATAAGCCTTTTTCGCACTGTCCACCGTAAATACCAACAGTAATAACAGCATGCCATAGAACAACGCCCTTTTTAAATACAATTTTTTTCGGTTATATTCTTTCATGGTAAAACTCCTTTTCATGTTTCTGATTTCTTATTTCTTCTTTTCCTTGCTACGCTTTCTTTAGCCATACCATTCTGACTTTCTATCTGGAATATAACCGAAAAAATTTTTTCTATACATTTTGATAACTTTTTGGGGAGAAAATTTTATGTAGAAATGGGGTGGGGTTGTAAATTTTTCTTGGTGGGATGCGGCTGAGCTTGTAACTTTTCTTTTTGGGGACACGGTTGAGTTTGCGACTTTTCTCTCAAAAGTCGCTGGTGAAGTTGATTTGGGTATAATTTAAGAAAAATGACTCTTTTTTGCCCAATCTCCTCTGCTGTTATCTCCGAAGTTCTCTCGATTTGGGTAAGATTCTAGAAAAATGAAGTCTTTTTACCCAATCAGAAGCAAATAACAAAGACTATGCTTCCTTCTGCAACTCATTTTGGGCAAAAAGTAATGTAATCTTTCTGTTTTTGCCCAATCTAAGTCAAATTAATAAATTAACTTAAGAAATAATCGGCTGCCATCAGCATCACCAGAACCAGACATCTTACAAAGATGTTGCCAATGTTACCAGTGTAACCGGGTGTCCAGCATCCTACGGAGATGTCACCAGCGTGACATCCCAATGATATTCCACTGTCAGGTTTTTCCGGTAACCGCTCCAATCCTTCTGAAACTGCAAATAAATATCCCTTGCATATGCCCCTAATTTATAATAACTGTTTGTTCCATCTGCATTCTGATTCTGTTGCAATTTTTCTGTCATGGCATCCATCTTTTCTTCCAAAGTCTGCTCTATTTCTGCTTCCACTTCCATCAGAGCATTTTCATCCTGACTGTCTGTATGAAGGTCTTCCAATTTTTCATCCCTGTGCTTTGTTTTCTGCAGCAGTTCCCTGTTGCCCTGATACTTTCCATCCGCCTTTATTGTAACGGTTTCCGTCACCTGGCCATTCTGCTCCGTAAAAGCATAGCTGCAGCATAAATTACTAAGTGTTACACTTTCTGCATCTTCAAGTGAAATGCTGTAGCTTTTCATCTTCTGCTCTGAGAGCAAAGCCAGTTCTCCCGTTTCCCGGTCCACTTTGCCTGCTGCCATCCTGCCCTGCATCAGATAATATTTTTCCAGTATCATTTTATCTTCTGCACAGTTAATATAGGGAATCCACAGATTTTCGTTCTCATTTTCCCATATCCGGAACAGGCTGCCCAGGGTAACTGCCTCACTGTCCTTAAAACGTTCATCCGAGGCAATTCTTTCATTCAGATAAGTTCCTACCGGCTCTTTTAAAACTGTATCCATCTCCATCACCTGATCCGGTTCATCCTCCGTAACAAAAAGCAGCGTATTCCTTGAAAAAAGATTTTCCTCTTCCAGATACCCAAGAAATGCCCCCAGCCGCTTTTCATCCTCTAAAAGCGACCGGTTTAGAATCAATGCCTTTAAATGGTTATAATCCATCTCTCCAGGATTTTCCCCATCTGCATGTAAAAACAGCTCCATGCAGTCTTTTCCTTCCGCCAGAAGTACCGATGTATTCTCTTTTTCGCTTTTCTCATCTGCCACATCCTTAAGCTGCTCAAAGCCAAATGCCATCTGATAGTTCTCCTTTGTCAAAGTCACCTCTGCTGCCAATGGAAAATTCCGTTCTTCCAACTCTGTATTTCCACAGCCGCCAAGGCATAAGACTGCCAAAAATATCATGGAAACAATTGTCACGATCCTATTTTTCATACTGCTGCTCCTTTCCACCATTTTTTCCGCTATCCTTTTTCACTATCCCTTTTCCCGGCATTTACTTATCTCTCCAATGCACAGCGGAAGAATTACCGTCAACGGAAGAAATGCAATTGCCTGAATCCATATAAACATTATTTTCCACTCCGGTAGCCGGTAAAAAAGTAATGTGACTGCAAATGTAAGAACCATTACAATTGGTATTATCAATTTTTCTATACTTTTCGCATCGGCTTTTCCCTGAATCGCTTCATTTTTCCCATCCGCTTTTTGGTACCTTTCCTTTTGCCATACAGCTTTCAGCAAATCCGAGGCATAAAACATTCCGGTATTGATAAATGCGTAAATTGTAAAGAACCAGATTGCTACCATAAAGGCATCCTGCCGTTCGAAGAAACCGCCTGGCAGTTTTATCATGCTCATTAATGTAATTGCCGGATATTTCATTTTCGGCAGCATGCCACTGCCAAAGATGCCAAGCGTAATCAGATAGATTGCAGCATTAAAAATCACTGTAACACAAAGGCTTTTCCGGCATGTTCGTCCTACACGGACATTTTCTGCAAGATAGGGCTGTAAAAACAAAACAAATGCCATTGTGCCATACAGAAGCACAACTGCCGCTGTCCCTTTAACAAAGTTTCCCCAGGAATGTACCATTACCGGAGTCCAGTAAATCGTATTGACATCCTTTGTTGCCAGAAGCAGCATTAAAATAAGTGGAAGAAATACAAACCAGAACAGGATTTCATACACCCGGGCACGCCCTTCGATGCCCTGCCAGATTCCATAGCCACATAAAAGCATTAGTAAAACTGCTGCCAGCACAAATGAACTATCCTTTAACAATTCACTCACCATCAGGTCACTTAAAAGAAATAAGCCATAGCCCGCCAGCAGAATCCCCTCGACTGTATAGACTACCAGTACAAAAATGCGAATAAAACCATTTCCTTGCTTCTTTAAAATCTCCGGATAACTTTTCCCGATATTACTGATATTGCTGGTGTTACTGCCATTTCTGGTATTACTGTTTTTCCGCTTTTCCTGTAGCAGCTCTGGAAGAAAGGTAAATAGATACACCGGCACTGCTCCCAGCAATATGGCAAATACGCCGTCTGTCCCAAGCATTTTTCCTAACAGTCCGGGAAGCAGCAACGTACTGATTCCGCACATATCAAAAATCAGGAGCCTTGCCATCTGCCTCTCTGATATTTTCTGATTTTCTGAAAACATAATTACTTTTTCCTCCTAAGCCGCAGACGATTGTGACGTCTCGCAAAAACCGGTCTGTGCCGCAATTGATATAATGGCAGACGCAGCAGACTGTCCCGCTCATCCTGATAATCCGTTACATCTGCGCCTACAAAGGGCATCAGATATGGAATGCCAAAACTCTTTAGATGCGACAGATGAATGAGTACCGCAAGTAAAGCCATCAAAAAGCCGAAAAAGCCCAGCCACGCACACATGGCAATAAAGAAAAATTTCAAGATGCGAAATGCTGTTGCAAATTCTTCATTGGGTACCGCAAAGGAACACAGTGCTGTAAATGCCACCACAATTACCACGATAGGACTGACCAGATTTGCTTCCACTGCCGCCTGTCCAATAATCAGCCCACCGACAATTCCTATGGTATTCCCCATAGCTCCCGGAAGGCGTACGCCTGCTTCCCGCAACAGTTCAAAGGATAATTCCATCAAAAGCACCTCTACCACCCCGGGAAACGGCACTCCTTGTCTTGCTGCAGCAAAGGATAACAGCAATTTCGTCGGCAGTATCTGTGTATGAAAATTACAGACCGCAAGATACAGTCCCGGTAATGTCATGGCAAAAAAAGAAGCCAGAAAACGTAAAATTCTTCCCAATGATGCAATTTCCCAGCGGTTGTAATAGTCATCACTGGTCTGTATGAAGGAGTTATAATCCGTCGGCAGAATCAGTGCAATTGGTGAATTATCCGCAATCAGCACTACCCTTCCCTCTAAAATTGCCATAGCTGCCCGGTCCGGCCGCTGTGTAGTCTGAAACTGCGGAAATGGAGAATACCATTTTTCTTCTGTAAGCTGTTCAATGATTCCACTGTCTAAGACTCCGTCAATTTCAAATCCGTCAAGCCGCTTTTCTACCTCCTCTAAAACTCCGGGATAAATCAAATCCTCCATATACATCAAATCCACATTGGTCTTACTGCGCAGCCCTATCTTTTTCTCTTTTACCTTTACTTTCGGAGAACGAATCCTTTTACGTACTAATGCCGTATTTGCTTTTACGGACTCGGTAAATCCTTCATTAGAGCCCCGGATTACCTTTTCTGAATTTACTTCTGAAATTCCCATAGAAGGGTATCCCTTATCCGGAATCTTTAACGCTTTATCATAGCCATCTATAAATAGAATGGTATCTCCGGTCAAAAGACCTGCTGCTGCATCCGAAAAAGTATCAAAGGGCGTAACATCCGATAAGCCAAGGGCATTCTGCGACAGCCGCTCATAGACTTCTTTTTCATTATAATGACACAATTCGTTTAAAAGCCTGCCAACGAGAGATTTCTCAAAAATTGCTCCACCACCGGTTACCTCTATGTATGCTGCCATACACGCAATCTGCTGCTTCTGTCCAATCTTCATGGTTCGCATTTTAATATCCGCACACCCGGAAAATATCTTCTGAAAACGTGCAGCATTTTCCTGCAAACTGGTTGTAATTTCATCATTGTATTCTGCATTACGTTCTGTTGTATGTTCTGCGGTGTGTCCTGCGATATGCTTTGCAGTGTGCCCTGCGATTTTCTCTTCTTTCTGCTGCATAAATCAACTCCTTGGCATAATTTTTATAGTATCGGATGTCCGCCAGCTCTGCATATAAGCATGCGATTTTCCAGTCACCTGTGCATATGCAAAAAGGACAGACCCTGTGCGGTCTGTCCTTAGTGTTTCCGTATTTTGCTTTTTTATTCCTGTTTCTTTATGCTATTAGTCTTGTTCCTGCTGACGGATCATATCTTTGACTGCTTCTGCCTGATTCTTCACATGCTCCCGCATGGTTTCTGAAGCACGGGACTTGTCCTTCCTGCGAAGACTCTCTGCAATATCCTTATGTTCCTTTAATAATCTCGGATAAATCGTCTCGTCCTTTAAATATTCTACACGATAACGATACATCTGCTCCCGCAGATTGTTCAGCATGGATACCAGTTTTGCATTTCCGGTAGCATTATAAATAGCATCATGAAATGCTACATCTGCCTGTGCAATTTCTTTTACATCATCACTTTTTAAAGAATTTTCAAAATTCTGTCTTGCCTGTTCTAATGCATCAAACTGTTCATCTGTAATCTGTTCTGTTGCAAGCTGCACTGCCAGTTCATCTAAAGCTGCCCGGATCTGTAACACATCTTCCATGTCCTTTTCTGTCATGCGGGCAACCTCGGCTCCTCTTCTCGGTACGGTTACAGCAAGCCCCTCCTGCTCTAACATCCGGATGGCCTCACGAATCGGAGTCCGGCTGACTCCAAGCTTTGATGCCAGCTGCAGCTCCATCAGTCTTTCACCCGGTTTTAATTCTCCTTTTAATATTGCCTCACGAAGTGTATTAAATACAACATCTCGCAAAGGAAGATATGCATTCATATTTAATTCCAGATTATCTGTCATATATTAACCCTCCAACCCTTTTTTATAAAGAGCATGTTCTTATCTTCTATTATTATAAATATCTGTTACAAAGACCTGCCTTGCGAGCCCGCTCTGACGTACAATCGCTGCTGCCATTTTTGCCGTTTCCAGTTCATCAAAAAGTCCAAATACTGTCGGGCCACTTCCACTCATCATGGCATTCAATGCACCATTTTCCCGCATCAGTTCTTTTATCTTCTCTATCTCCGGATACTTTTTTGCAGTAACCGTTTCTAAAAGATTTCCCATACTACCTGCAATTGCCGGCAAATCCTTTGTGCGGATATTCTGTATTAAAGCATCAATGTCAGGATGCTGTGTATGCTCATCCAGCTTCAGATTCTCATAGACATATTTAGTAGATACACTGACCTGCGGTTTGGCAATCACTACCGGACACTTCACCATCGGTGGCAGTGAAGTTAATTTTTCTCCAATGCCTTCTGCCAAAGCTGTACCACGCATGATGCAATACGGTACGTCAGCCCCAATCTGAACGCCCAGCTCCATCAGTTCTTTCCGCTTTATTCCAAGATTGAATAATTCATTGATTCCATAAAGCACACCTGCGGCATCCGTGCTTCCACCTGCCATCCCGGCAGCAACAGGAATCCGCTTATTCAGCCGGATATCAATGCCTTCTTCAATCTGATATTTTTCTTTCATAAGTCTCGCTGCCCGGTAAGCCAGATTACTTTCATCTACCGGAAGAAATCCAAGATTTGTCTCTAAATGTATGCCAGACTCTATTTTTTTAAGATGAAGCTGGTCATATAAATGAATGGTCTGCATAACCATCTTTACTTCATGATACCCATCTTCTCTCCGACGTAATACGTCCAATCCAAGATTTATTTTTGCCAGTGCTTTTACTGCAAGTTCGTCCATTGTTTTTCTCCTGTATTTTGTATACATGACACAAATTTATGTTATCATTTTTTCTAAAAAAGGTCAATTCTTCCTCTTATATTTTGTCCCATTCTTACCGATAAAATATATGAATAAGACTAAGAATGGATACTTAGTAAGAATTTGACCAAGGAGGGTTAAGATTATGGCAATTAATTCTATTAACAATTATGTATCTGCTGCATCCACTGTTGCCACAGATTCCAAAGTTTCTTCTAAGAAGACCGAATCTTCGAAGAATGACACCTCTACCGGTGTTATCTATGAAAAAGGCTCCAGTGACAAGAGCAGTTCTTCCCAAAAGACACAGAACTCTGCTCTCATTGCAAAGATGAAAGCTGATTCTGACAGCCGTATTTCACAGCTTCGCGGAATTGTAGAACAGATGATGAGCAAACAGGGCGCAGCCATTGGCAAAGCCGATGATATGTGGTCTTTCCTTGCAGGCGGTAACTTCACCGTTTCTGCTGATGTAAAGGCTCAGGCACAGGCTGATATTGCAGAAGACGGATACTGGGGTGTAAACCAGACCTCTGACCGTATTTTAGATTTTGCAAAAGCATTATCCGGTAATGATAAGTCCAAAGCCCAGGAATTAGCAGATGCTTTTAAAAAGGGCTTCGATCAGGCTACCAAAGCCTGGGGTGGAAAGCTTCCTGATATTTCCCAGCAGACCTATGATAAAGTATTAGAAAAATTTGATAGCTGGATGAATGGTGAAGACGATTAAATCATTTTTAAGCCACTTGCAACTACGAGAAACACGCTTTGCGAGTTTCTCGAGTTATCGCGGTGCTCGCCAAATCTGCATGCAAGCATGCGATTTTTCTCGCTACTCGCGTAAAAAAGAAGCTGCCGGTTTTGGCAGCTTCTTTTATTTTTCTTTATCCGCTCTATCTTTTTCTTCCCGCAAAAGCTCCGCTTCCTGTGCTGCCTTTGCCTCTAGAATTGCTTCGTTCAAGGATAACATCTTTGCATCCAGCATAGAAACAATTTCTGCACACTCCCGCAAATCTTTACTGATATATTCCGGTGCATTTCCTTCGAATTTGTAATATATCTTATGTTCAAGACTCGCCCAGAAATCCATGGCAATGGTCCGTATCTGAATCTCAACCTTTGTATCCACTACACGGTCTGATAAAAAAATCGGCACCGTAACCAACATATGATAACTCTTATAGCCGCTTTCCTTCGGATGCCTGATATAATCCTTTACCGATACCACGGTAAGGTCATTCTGTTTTCCAATCATCTCTGCCATACGATAAATATCAGAGGTAAAGGAACATACAATACGGATTCCTGCAATGTCATTTACATAATTGACCATATTATCAATGGTACTCTCGTAACCATATCGTTTCAGCTTCTTTACGATACTCTCCGGCGTCTTAATCCGCCGCTTTATATATTCTATCGGATTGTACTGATGTACATGCTGAAATTCATCATTTAATATTTCAAGCTTGGTTCCAACTTCTTTTAATGCAGAATTATAAAGAAAGATTATGGTATTCCAACCATCTACACCTTCTGTCACTTCAATTGGTGATTCCATTTTCTACTCCTCCATGCATCTACTGCGGAAAATAACCTTTTTATATTTTTGAAATTTTCCTCGTAAGTTATAATATATGCAAGAACAATCTAACTTTAGTATAGCACATCTTTGTATAATATGCTTGTTATTAGTTAAATTTTTATCAATTTTTAATAATTATGCACAAGAGGTATTGCTTTTGTTTTCTTATGGTATAACTTTTATCTATATTTTCTTAAATCTTTCTTATAAATCAAGCTTCAAATCATTTTCTTTGATCCAGCCAATCTTACGGAAGAACAGACCGAATGCCCAGGTTAAAACACCCGGTAAAATGAAGCATACTAACAGCATTCCAATCCAGTCCATTGGTGTAATGGCTGCCTTGGTGCCGGATGCAATATCATTAATCCAGCCGGTATAAATACCAATCTGACCAACCAGTCCACAGGTTCCCATTCCGGATGCTACAGCTGCACCGTTCATCTGAAGATGGAATACACAGGTTGCTATTGGGCCTGTTATGGCGGAGCTTAAAATTGCCGGAAGCCAGATTCTTGGATTCCGCACGATATTTCCCATCTGTAACATGGAAGTTCCGATTCCCTGTGCGAAAAGTCCACCCCATTTATTTTCCCGGAAGCTCAGTACTGCAAAACCTACCATGTTGGCACAGCATCCTGCTACTGCAGCTCCTCCTGCCAGTCCGGTCAGTCCCAAAGCTGCACAGATTGCAGCACTGCTGATTGGCAGCGTCAGTGCGATACCTACAATTACAGAGACTAAAATTCCCATAAAGAACGGCTGCAACTCGGTTGCCCACATAATGGCATTTCCTACTGCACTGGCTGCGGCTCCGATTGCCGGTGCCCACCAGATGGATAAGCCTGCTCCGATGAAAATGGTTACAAACGGAGTAACAATAATATCAATTTTGGTTTCTTTGGATACTGCTTTACCGAATTCGGCTGCAAAGATGGTGACAATCAATACTGCCAGCGGTCCGCCTGCTCCACCCAGGGTATTTGCGGCCACACCGACGGCTGCCAGTGAAAAAAGCACCAGTGGCGGACACTGCAAAGCAAAACCAATAGAGATTGCCATTGCCGGACCGGTTGCTGCTTTGGCATATCCACCGATGTCCACCAGCAGCTGGATGCCAGCCTGCTCACCAATTGTACTGATAATTGTTCCAATTAAAAGAGAAGCAAAAAGACCTTGTGCCATTGCACCTAAGGCATCAATGCCATATCTTTTTGCTGAGATAATAATATTTTTGCGTTTTAAGAACGCTTTTATCTTTTCCATTTTCTTCCTCCTTGACTTTAGCTGTCTTGTCAGTTGTCTTGTCAGTCAAGGAGTAGTTTACCATATCGAGAAAAAAAGTCAAGCTGTTATCTTGCGTAGCCTTTTTCCCGTAATTTTTCTTCTATGATGTCAAGTAATTGTTCTGAATCTGCTTCTACGGTATGAAAGTGTTTATTTCCGGTCAGTGTCTTAAGCGGCTTTGCCTTGCTCTTTGCAACCTTTGCAATAAATTCGTCCACATCCTGACGGCTCTTTAAAATCAGATCCACCGTTATCTGTCCGTAAATATCATGCTCGATTACGACGTCTAAGACTTTTCCACCGAAATCCACGATGGTATAAAGCTCATCCTGTGTCTGTTCATCACTGTGGCTTACTGCAATGGTTCTTCTTGCTTTCTGTGTCTCTTCCGAAGGGTCATAAAGCACATAGCCTTTGTTGGTGCTTAAAATATTCTTATTTACTGCACGAAGCAATGCAATATCCTGTACAATCACCTGACGGCTGACTCCTAATTCTTTTGCCAATTCTGTTCCGGACAAAGGTTTTCCCTTCTCCCCCAGCATCTTAATGATGGTATCCCGGCGCATCTGCCCTTCCATTTTCTTTCCTCCTGACACAGTTACTTAATCCTCTTCAATCACATGAATTTCCAAAAAATCAAATTCAATTTCTTCCACAAAATTATCCTGATAAAACCTGGTCTTTGCATGCCGCTTAAATTCATCCACATTGCGGTCTAACCAGATTGGTTTTCCCAAATCAAAGGTATAGCACACCTCATCTAATGCCCGGAACACCTTATGGGTTCTGGTATCCCCGGAGTCATCACAGATGGTGGTATCCTTTAACATATGATTGTCTTTAAATTCTTTTGCCCATAACCGGAACATCCCTTACCTCCTCTGGCGTGCTGCCTCATACATCAGCAGTGTTGCCGCAATTGCTGCATTCAGTGATTCTACTTTTCCTGCCATTGGAATGTGGATATAGGTATCTGCCATTCTGGCAATCTCATCCGATAATCCATTTCCTTCATTTCCAATTAAAAAGCCTGTGGGTTCTTTATAATCCGGCTCCTCATAAGAAACACTGCCCTGCAGATGGGCACTGTAAAGCTTTATTTTCCGGGACTTTAACTGCATCAATATATCCTGCAGGTTTTCCGTCACGAAAAATGGTACGCGAAAGATACTGCCCATAGTGGAGCGGATGGTCTTTGGATTAAAAACATCTACAGTGGTGCGGTTCATGATAATTCCGCTGATTCCCGCTCCCTCTCCGGTCCGGAACATCGTGCCTAAATTGCCCGGATCCTGAATACTTTCAAGAATCAGAAGATGGGCATTTTCCTTTGGTATTACTTCTTCTAAGGTATAATCCGGCATTTTCACAAGACAAAGGATTCCCTGCGGTGTCTTGGTATCGGATACACTTTCAAACACATGATTGGCAAGTACTTCATAATTTTTCCCCTGCAGAACTTTTACATGGGATTCCTCTTCCATGAAATGCTCGGAAACATAAATTCTATCAAGCCAGCCTTCCGGGATTTCCCGGAACATACGGATTCCTTCCACAACAAAAAGCCTCTGTTCATTACGAACTTTGGCTTTTTTTACTAACTGAATTAAATTTTTTACCTGCGGATTTGCTGTACTGGTAATCATAATAACATCCTATCTGGAAAGATTTCTACAGATTTCATACTGATATTCCGGAATGGATTTGGTCATTGCCAGTGCCTCGTCAATATCATAATCTACGAATTCACCATTTTTATATGCTACAAGACGGTTGGATTTGCCTTCGCACAGCAAATCTACGGCAATGCATCCCATGGTAGATGCATAAACACGGTCTTTACAGGTCGGGCTTCCACCACGCTGCATGTGTCCTAAGATGGTCGCTCTGGTTTCAACTCCGGTTGCTGCTTCAATTCTCTTTGCCATGCTTGCGGAATGACCGATACCTTCTGCATTTACAATAATATGATGCTGCTTTCCACGTTTTCTGTTCTCTATAATATTATTTACAAGCTTCTGCTCGTCATAATCATATTTCTCCGGAAGCAGGATATCCTCTGCTCCATTGGCAATACCACACCACAGTGCAATGTAGCCTGCGCCTCTGCCCATTACTTCAATGATGGAGCAGCGTTCATGGGAGGTTGAGGTATCACGTACCTTATCAATGGCTTCCATGGCAGTATTTACTGCGGTATCAAAACCGATGGTATAATCGGTACAGGAAATATCAAGGTCAATGGTTCCCGGTAATCCGATGGTGTTGATTCCAAGTGCTGCCAGCTTCTGTGCGCCCTTAAAGGAACCGTCTCCACCGATTACGATAATTCCATCAATGCCATGTTTTCTGCAGATTTCAGCACCCTTCTGCTGTCCTTCCGGTGTTACGAATTCCTGACAACGTGCAGTCTGTAAAATTGTTCCACCTCTCTGGATAATGTCTGCTACATCTTTTGCTTCCATATCAATAATCTCTTCCTGCAAAAGACCTGCATAACCTCTCTTAATTCCTTTTACTTTCTTTCCCTTTGCAATAGCTTCCCTTACTACCGCACGGATAGCAGCGTTCATGCCCGGAGCATCCCCGCCACTGGTTAAAACACCAATTGTCTGAATTTCTTTTGACATTCCCTGTTACCTCCTATATGTAAACACTTCTCTTTGTTCTTTATCCAATCATTTTTATTCTAATCCTTAAACTGTGGTTTTGCAATGGCTACAATGACTTTTCTACAACTTTTACATTGTCTTTACCTAAGAAATTCCCAAGTTCTTCTAAAAGCTCTTTTGTAATTGCAACATTTCTGTTTTCCGGCAGACGCTTCATCTGTTTTTCTGCTGCAAGATAAATAACGACATGCTCTGAGCCATCGGCATCCATCATTTTTCCATAAAGAGCACCTTCTTTTTCTTCGAAATCGCTCTTACTTTGAAACTGCAGCCACAGCTCCCGTTTCACTTCATCAAAGGAAATGATTTTCTCACAAATAAGCTTGCCGTTGCGGTCTTCTTCTGCAGTTACACGGCCTTCCACAAATACTTTGGCATCATTTTCAAGATATTTTGCATAACGCTCATAATCCTTCGGGAAAATGATGATTTCCACTGTTCCCACCAGATCTTCTAACGTAATAAATGCCATTGCCTTATTACTCTTGGTATACTTGATGACTTTATCGGTAATCATTCCACCGATACGCACCTTTGCGCCATCCGATACCTTAAGGGTTCCGGTCTCTTCATCCAGTACAAAGTCTGTGGTAACGGCATTGGTATTCTTCTTTAAACGCTCCATATATTCTTCCAGCGGATGTCCGCTGATATATATGCCCAGGACTTCCTTTTCAAAGCCAAGAAGCACTTCTTTGTCATACTCTTCTACATTCGGAAGCTTGATTTCGTACTCTGCCTTGTCCTCTTCCGGTGCAATATCAAAAAGTGTCATCTGACCAGCCATTGTGGTCTTCTTTTCCTGATTCAGTGCATCCAAAAGAGAACCGTATATCATCATCTTCTGACGGCGGTTTCCTTCCAGTCCGTCTAAGGCTCCCGCTTTGATAAAGTTTTCTATGGTCCGTTTATTCACTTCTCTTCCGGAAAGTCTTGTAATAAAATCCTTTAACGTGGTAAACGGCCCACGGATTTTACGCTCCTCCACAATGGCATCAATCACCGGTCTTCCGATACTCTTAATGGCAGAAAGTCCATAGCGGATTGCTTGTCCGGATACGGAGAATCCTCCCTCGCCTTCATTGATATCCGGCGGCAGAATTGCGATTCCCATCTGGCGGCAGGTGTAGATATATTCTGAGACTTTGGAAGTATTGTCTAAGACTGATGTCATTAACGCTGCCATAAACTCTACCGGATAATAGTATTTCAAATATGCAGTCTGATATGCAACCACTGCATAAGCTGCCGCATGGGATTTATTAAATGCGTATTTGGCAAAGTCAATCATGTTATCATAAATCTTGTTTGCCACTTTCTCATCGATTCCTCTTGCAATACAGCCCGGAACATTTTCTTCCGGATTACCATAGACAAAGTTCTTCCGCTCCTGCTCCATTACCTTGCCTTTTTTCTTAGACATGGCACGGCGCACCAGGTCAGATCTGCCCCATGTATAACCGGCGAGGTCACGTACAATCTGCATAACCTGTTCCTGATATACGATACAGCCATAGGTCGGCGCCAGAATCGGTTCCAATTCCGGACAGTCATAGGTAATGCTTTCCGGGTGGTCTTTTCCCTTGATATAAGCCGGAATAAAGTCCATTGGACCCGGGCGGTAAAGAGAAATACCTGCGATAACATCCTCTAAGCTCTGTGGCTTTAACTCCTTCATGAAGTTCTTCATTCCGGCACTTTCCAACTGGAAGACACCATCGGTTTTGCCGGTTCCAAGAGAGTCTAGCACTTTCTTATCGTTATAGTCGATGGCATTCATATCAATTTTTTTACCGCTGCTCTTTTCTGCAAGACGGACTGCATTCTGGATTACAGTCAGTGTCCGGAGTCCTAAGAAATCCATTTTCAGAAGTCCTAATTCTTCAATGGTAGTCATGGTAAACTGTGTGGTTATGGTGCCATCGGATGCTCTTGACAACGGAACATATTCATCCATTGGTTTCTGGCTGATTACCACGCCTGCTGCATGCATGGACGTATGCCTCGGCAGACCTTCTAATCTTCTTGACATATCGATAAGTTTCTTTACCGACTCGTCAGATTCATACATGCCCCGGAGCTCCGGGTTCATCATCAGTGCCTTATCAATGGTAATTCCCAGTTCATTTGGAATTGCCTTGGCAATCGTATCCACAAAATTATAAGGCAAATCCATGACACGCCCCACATCACGGATTACTCCACGGGCTGCCAGCGTACCAAAGGTTACAATCTGTGTCACACAGTCCTTGCCATATTTTTCTACCACATAATCAATAACTTCCTGTCTTCGTTCAAAGCAGAAGTCCACATCAATATCGGGCATAGATACACGTTCCGGATTTAAGAAACGCTCAAAAATCAGATTGTAACGAACCGGGTCAATATCTGTAATTCCGGTGGTGTAAGAAACAAGGCTTCCTGCGGCACTGCCTCGTCCCGGTCCCACCATAATATCATGCTCTCTCGCATAATGGATAAAGTCCCACACAATCAGGAAATAGTCCACATATCCCATATTTTTAATAACGGCAAGCTCGTCATCTAATTTCTGTAAGTATTTTGGTGCATCGGCTCCATACCGCTTATCCAGTCCTTCATGACACAATTTATTTAAATAAGTCCAGGAATCATAGCCTTCCGGCACCTCAAAATGCGGTACCTTGGTATGTCCGAATTCAATTTCCACATGACAGCGGTCTGCAATCTTCTGGGTATTTTCCAGTGCCTGCAGTGCATATGGAAAAAGTGATTTCATTTCCTCTTCGGATTTGACATAATACTGTCCGCCTTCATAACGCATTCTGTCTTCGTCCGCTAATTTTTTTCCGGTCTGAAGGCAGAGCAGGATGTCATGAGGCTCTGCATCCTCTGCATTGGTGTAATGCACGTCATTGGTTGCTACCAGCTCAATTCCGGTCTCCTGACTCATGCGGAGAAGCTGCTGGTTTACCAGCTTCTGCTCCGGAATTCCATGATCCTGCAGCTCTAAAAAGAAATTGCCTTTTCCAAAACAGCGTTCATAGCGGTAAGCTACTTCTTTTGCTTCTTCATACATTCCACGTACCAGATTACGCTGTACTTCACCTGCCAGACAGGCACTTAGGGCAATGATTCCCTCATGGTATTTTTCTAACACTTCCATGTCCACACGCGGCTTATAATAGTATCCCTCCACAAAGCCTTTGGATACAATTTTCATCAGATTGCTATAGCCTGTGTTATTCTCTGCCAGAAGCACAAGATGATAGTATCTGTCCTCTCCATGTACCATCTCGCGGTCTAATCTGGAGCCGGGAGCCACATAGACTTCACAGCCAAGAACCGGGTTAATTCCCGCCTCCCTGGCTGCCTTATAGAAATCAATGACACCATACATAACACCATGGTCGGTAATCGCCCCTGCTGTCATGCCAAGTGCCTTGATTTTCTCCACATATTCTTTTATTTTATTTGAACCGTCTAACAGACTGTATTCTGTATGTACATGTAAATGGGCAAATGCCATTCCCGCTTCCTCTCTTCCACTGTTTCTATTCTTCGCCTTTTATCACTGTCTCATATTATAGCGTTTTTTGCAGAAGGTTTCAACGACTGGAAGGAGATTCTGTGTGGATTATTCCGGGGAAATTATATCAATTTGCGGCATTCGGGCTGCTCCCCATATATTAACGAAATTGTTTAGAGACTCTTAGAATTTCTCACCAAAACTGGCAATGCTGGCACATGGACGTGCCAGCAAGGCACAGATGAACATGGATGTGAATTTGTGCCGGTTGCCGGAACTTTTTTTATATTTCATGAAATTCTTAGAGACTCTTAACAATGCAGTGACATATGGGTAGCAGCCCGAATGCCGCAAACTCTTATATTTTCCCGGAATATACATACAATAAAAAATGTATTTTGACTTTCTTCTTCAATGTGCTAAACTATATGTGAAAAAATTAACGAAGTATATCTCAAGAGGTGAATATCATGGAAAAGTCTGGATTGATTGTAGAAGGCGGCGGTATGAAATGTGCTTACAGTGCCGGAATTCTGGATGCCTTCTTAGACGACAATGTTACATTTGATTATTGTATGGGGGTATCTGCCGGTGCGGCAAATACTGCTTCTTACCTTGCCGGGCAGCGTGGCCGTAATCTGCGTTTCTATATAGAGCATGTAAAGGACCCCCGCTACATCAGTATCAAAAATCTGATTAAAACCGGTTCTCTCTTCGGACTTCAATATATTTACGGAACCTTAACCAATTCCACAGGAAACGACCCGCTGGATTATGATGCCTTAGCAGCAAATCCAAGTGAATTTCATTTTCCGGCAACCAATGCTGCCACCGGAAAGGCAGAATATTTTTCCAAAGAAGATTTAGGCCGTGATGATTACCGCGGCATTATGGCAACCTGTGCCCTTCCGGGCTTCTGCAAACCGATTTCTTTTCACGGCAATTATTACTATGATGGCGGTGTTGCAGATTCCATTCCGGTTGAACGTGCCATTGCAGATGGCTGCGACAAGGTAGTAATTATCTACTGCCGTCCACTTGGCTATGTCAAGCAGCCGGAGAGTTACCGTTTTCTTTACAAAAAGATGTTACGGAAATTTCCAAATACGATTACTGCAATTGATAACAGACACTTAAATTACCGGCACTCGGTAGAAGTTGCTGCAAAATTACAAAAAGAAGGACGGGCATTTCTCTTTGCACCGTCCCATCAGGTTAAGATTGGCACTTTTACCACTGACCCGAAAATCATGCAGGAGCTTTATGATTTAGGAATCAGTGATTATAAAGCACAAAAGGATGCGCTGCGTGCCTTCTTAAACAATTAACAATATTTCTTTCTGCCAGCAGCTGCCACAACCAGTAATCCAGCTGCGGAAAACATCAGAAGCAGTATTCTTCCAACCGGTGTTTCATCACCAGTTTTTATGGTTGCCGTCTTCTGTGTTGTTCCCGTCAGGGCTACCGTATTGGAACCGTTTCCAGTGGAAGGGTCTTCCTTTACGGCAACTGTCACCTTTGTAGATGCAGAAGCCAGATAGTTCCCTGTCTCTGCATACCGTACGAAATAGTCACCTGCTGTAAGCTGGTTTATCTTTGTACCATCTGTAACCTTGGTCCAATGAATTTCATCTGTGCTGTATTCCATTGCAGTAGTCAGGTTTTCAATGGCTCCATCACTTGCACCTGTTTTACTGGTATTTACAGCCTTCAGTCCTGTCGGTGCCGCCTGACCTGCCTTCCCTATCGTAAATTGCAGATGTGCTGCTTCATGATACACTCCAATACCTGTTATTGTTACCTCTGCACTTCCTGCATTTTTGTTATCCGAATAAGCAACGGTGTAATCCGTATCCTTTGTCAGTGTCTGTCCGTCATATACCACAAGTACTTCCGGTTCCTTTGCTGTTCCATCATAAATATAGGTCGTTGGATTCAGCGTTGCCGATAAATCTGCATCTGTCATCTTACGATAACGAAGCTCCACATTCTGGGCAATCTGACCATCTGCATCCACAATGGTATTTCTGTAATCAACATCTGCCGGATTTCTCTTCCTATTTGCGATAGAAAAATCTTTTGGCAGGAATCCCCGGATTGTTCCCAGGCTTTCTTCCAGTGCAACATTAGCATAATTCGAAATACCCTGGCTTACATTCTTTAATACCAGCTTTGAATCTTCATCCATTGTAAGCTTCTCTAACCAGCACTGGCCAGAACCGTCATTTCCGGATACTGTAACTTCACTTCCCTCAAGCTTTACTCCACTGTTCGTCATCCACTGTAAATCATTCAGTGCTGCTTTTGCATTTTTAAAGGTCAGTTCCTTTGTAAGTCCGACACCGCTATTGGTAATCTTTCCCTTATAGTTACCATTTGCAATGGTAAGATAGTTCCCTGAGGAAATCGTATCCAGAATCAATGTATGTCCGTTCAGGTCAAGGGTTACGGCTTTACTGTCTCCGATTGCTGCGGTTCTTCCATTTCCATAAATATCCTTCACAAATTTGATGGTATCTCCATCTTCCAGGTATCTGAAATCATTATGTGCTCCGGTTCCACCGAAGTCTCCATTCAGCATTCTCTTAGTCGTTCCATCCGTTCCAATCAACTCTGCATATTCTATGTCACTTGCTCCACAGACCATACATCTGCCGGAATATCCTGCTAAAATCGGATGTTCACAGTTATCTGCATCATATGTCTCGCCGGTTGCCATTATCTGTACCCAGTTTTCCCCACCATCGCTATATTTTACGATATCATCCTGCGTCTGCAATGTTCCTCCCAGAAGTGTAATGTCATTTTGTGCCTGCAGCATAACAAATAATGAAGGTGCCGTAATCTCTGTACTTCCGGTTGATACCGCTCCCCCTTCACTGGTTATCTCAACACCATATCCATTTTCTGCATTGACAGCGAGATTTCCTTTTACCGCAGTCTTCTTTGCGCAGATTGTTACATCTTTTACTGTTTCTAATTCAAGATTGCCTTCTGCTATTGTTTCCCCCACAAGAACTATCCTGCCACTCGAACTGTTCGAATTACTGTTTCCATTGGATGACAGAAATGTATCTTTTGCTTTAAAAAATGCCTCTGTTACATTTATATTATTTCCATTATCCAGATCAAACGAATTCAGGGAACCAGTCTTTTTCAGGCTGATTTCTCCGTTCTGCTCATCCGTTGCCTCTATCAGATACTTCACCGCTCCACCTGATAAATAGATGTCCAACTGATCCGCCTCAAGCTTAACTGAACCAGCAGAGATAAATGCATCACCAGTAACATCGTCTGCATCTAAAGTTATCTCCCCGGCGGTTTTTAAGTCCACCAGAGATGTTCTTTTTCCCACTCCTGTCTATATGCCTTATTGCATATTTTATTACGGTCCGCCTGAGCAATCTAAAGCTCTGGTATTTATATTTATGTGCCACCGCAGCCCTTTCCTTTGGCTGCATTGCCAACGATTATATCATTGCTTATACCGTCCCTGCTTCCAATGCAGATGATAGCTCTGTTCCGGGACTGCTCTTACAATACGCCATGCTATAATTCTCTCTAGTAATCATTGATAACTACTCTACTCCAATCGTAATTTTGCATCCGTTTCTTCCTGTATAAATTTCTTTATCTTATCTGCGCTTTTTCGTCTTTTAGCATACCTGAACATCTGACTCTCATCCACAACATAAGAATTAAATGCTGTTTCATATATTGCTGGATACTCTGATTCACTAAACATTGCTTTTATCAGCTTCTCCGAAAAAATGTCTACCAGCAATTTTTCTAAACCTGTATGCCAGACCTCCTTTTTCCATTTTGGTGATTCCGTCAAAAGATTTCTTACAACAATCATATCTTCTCGTCTATAATTAAAAAAATCTTCTTCCGTTGGATTTATAAGTATGTTGCCTTCATACTCTTTTTTCAATCTTTCAAAGGCAGAAATACACAATTCTTTCTCTACGAAGACAAAAATAACATTATGTGCAATTTGATGATTCAAAAAACGATTCATTTGATACAGCTCTGAAATTCTGAAATCTAAATCGCAAAAATCCTCCTTCAATATTTTCGCTATATGAACTGCTATATCAGAATAATCATATTCATAATCTTTTAGTTTTCCTCTGGCACAATACGCATTTCTTTCAATACGCACTATTTCACCAGATTCCAAATACTTTTTCAAATATTTTTCCAAAGTACTTTTGCTCAATACACCAACATTATCTGTAATTGTATCAAAAAATGTCTTCTTGTTAAAAACTGCTGCAAGTCCATTCGACCATTCTTCTGAAATAAAAATAGGACCAAACCAGCTGATGGAATATTCCATCACAAGTGCTGATTTAGTCCTATTTTAACATCTGATTTAATTACTGAAGATCCTCATCTCTTAATCCATCGGAACCATCCGCATGCTCAAATGCTGCAAGTTCCGGATGTTCTCTCTTTTCTTCCGTATAGTTCTCATAAGGTGCTTTCTTATGTTTCTGTTCTGCCCAGATACGGTCTGCAACCGGTCCCCACTCTTCTGCATAGTGGTCACACTTAGAGCAAAGATGCTCAACAGTCTCTTCTGCCTCAGCGTTTGTTCCCTTCGCACCAGTCTTGTTTACCATTTCTCTTAAGAGCTTTGGATTCTCAAGCATCGGACATGGACGCAGGTGGTTTCTGTTAAATGGCTGTCCTTCATGATATGCCTTAAACAATGGACTCTGCAGCATCTCAAGGATCGACTTATCATGGATATTCGAATCCGAGAAATGGATAAATACGCACGGTTCTGCGTCTCCCTGTGCATTAATATGGAAGTAGTTACGTCCACCGGCAATACATCCGCCAACAAATTCTCCGTCATTCTGGAAGTCCATTGGGAAAAATCCGATATCATTGTCTCCGGTACGAACCCAGCGAATCTTCTTAATAATTTCTTCCCGCTGTTCCAATGTCGGCATCAGCTCCGGAGCTGCGTTCTGTCCTACCGGCATATAATGGAAGTAGAAACCGAAACGTGCGCCCTTATCAGCAATGAAACGTAAGAATTTCTCATCGGTAACAGCCTCAACATTGGCTCTGGTATAGCAGATAGAAGTTCCGAATATGATACCATATTGTTTCAACAGATCCATTGCCTTCATAACGGCTGCATAATGTCCGTCACCACGACGTCCGTCATTTGTCTCAGGTGTTCCCTCAATGGAAAGAAGGAATGTAATATTTCCAAGTTCTACAATCTTCTTACATAACTCCTCATCAATCAGAGTAGAGTTGGAGAAAAGACCGAACATACAATCATTATGCTTCTCAGCAAGTTTTAAAATATCATTCTTACGAACAGTCGGTTCTCCACCTGTCATAAAGTAAAGATAAGTTCCAAGTTCCTTACCCTGTGTAACAATCTTATCCATATCCTCATAGGACATGTTATTCTTGTGGCCATATGTGCCAGACCAGCATCCTACACAATGCATATTACATGCGTCTGTCGGGTCAAAAAGAATCAGCCATGGAATATTACAGTTGTACTTCTCACGGTTTGCCCTGATTGTCTTTGTTCCACGGAAAAATGCTTCATATCCTAAATTCAGAAGGAATTTCTTAGCATAATTTGGATTTGTCTCATCCAGAACACGGTTTACAAACTTCACCCATCTGTTCTCCGGATTCTTTACATACTCTCTGACCTTATCCAATGTTGCCTTGTCTGCGCCATTTCCCCAGAAAGTCTCTGCCTTGTCAATAAGTTCAAGGAATGTTTCCTGTCTTTTCGCGATATCATCTGTCTTAGTCAACTTACCTACGATGCTATTGGTCATTATCTCAAAAGCTTTTCTTTCTACTTTGTGCTGTGTGTTTTCAACGAATGAAGCCATGCTAACTTCCTCCCTCTTTTTTCTTCTATGTATTTTAACATTTATTAGTATAAGAAACAATGCGTTTTTTTGACATATACAATAGATTTTTTTTGTATGGTCATGTTATACTTTTTCGACAATTTGTATATCTGACAGCACAATTTGTCCATTTTGTTTATAACTGCTCATCATAGACAAGTCCTTTGATATCGTCCTCAGCAAGTTTATGCTCCGCAACCTTTTTCTCTGCTTCACTCTTTAAAAGGCTGCTCTGGGTCTCCTTGTCTAATTTTGTATCAGTCCTCTTATCCTCTTTCTTGTCTGCATCCTTCTTATCCGTATCTTTCTCATTTTCTTTGATGGTCTCATCGATGTGGTCTACTGCTTCCCCAATCAGTCCTAATGTTGCTTCTTCGGATGCATTGTCTAATATTTCTTCCGCTTCCTTCTGGCTGTCTATCATATCATGATGCTTTAACCGTTCCGTATGTACTGCCCGGAGGTATCCGTTATCCTCGGCTCTTTCCTTTCCAAGGTCTTTTATCTTGCTTCTGTATTCTGACTCCATTTTATAGTAGTCCATGGACTCTTTCTGATAGTCTGTCATTCCGCCTTTCTGTAATTCTGAGACATGCTCTAATTCTTCTTTGGAAAGCATGCTTCTTCCTTCTGCTGTACTGGCTTTCTTTAAAAGGTCAAGGTCTGCCTTTTCCTGGCTGCCATCCGCTACCTGGTAACGTTCCTTTAATTCAGCTTCCTTATCCTGTAAGTCGCGGATTTCACTCTGATAATCTTTTATCTCGCTGTCAATTTCCTTAATGTGGGCACGCCGCTCGTCCATCTCTTCATCCACTGCATGCTCACCGGAAAATGTATCCATAATCTTCTTTAATGCTTCTTTCTGGGCATTTGCCATCTTCTGTCCAATCAGATCTGTCTGATTCAGGTTAAGACCGGCACCTTTTATTACATTGCTGTCATTCTTATTATCCTGCTTCTTATCATCTGACTTTGCACTTCCCTGTGTCCCGTCATTCTGATATAAGCTCTGTGTCCCAAAGCTGGTATTGATTCCATTCATATACGCTTCCCTTGCCTTTCTGCAACGCTTATCCGGTTATCGGATATTTCTTTCGCTGTTGTATACACTTTTATGAATAATATATCGGTTTTCCACTGCGTTTTCCTAAGGGTTTTGGTCTTATTTTTCCTTTACAATAGCTTTCGTCAGAATCCATTCTGCCCACTGGGCATAATTTTTTCCTAGAGGATGGGCATCATCACTGGTATACTGGGCATCGAGGTTTCCTGCCCCATCATCAAAGATTTCATTCACATCAATATAATAGGTCTGCTTCTGGTCACATAAGGACTCCACCACACCATTGAGCCAGTCAATATTGGCATTGTTATAAAGGCTGTCCGAATCGGATTTTGCCTTGGAAACATGAAGACTCGCCTCTAAGAATAAAATGGCATCCGGCTGCATTTCCCGTATTTTCTCTACCACTTCACGATATTGCTTTTCTATGCTCGCATGTGGATATCCCAGTTCATTGATACCTAGCATCAGATAAATCTTTCCGTAATTCTTCCGGCTTAACACTTCATCCAAAGTTTCTTTTCCATAGCCCGGCATATCTACCTCTGTTTCAAACAGCTTAAAGGAACTTAAGCCAATCGTTGCAAATACATCCGCATCCCCAAGGTCTGCATACTCCGATAATCCTACTGTTCTGGAATCTCCAATAAATAAGGCATCGGAAAAATAGCTGATATCCTCTGTTGTAAAGGTTCCCTCCTGCTCCGTATCTGCCACCGTTTCATTATCCTTGATACCTGTTTTATCTTCTGTATTTTCTGTACTATCAATATCTGCCTGTCCTGTACCGGCTTTATCTGTGCTGTTTTCTTCCGTTCCGGCAACTGCTTCCGCCGGCTCTTTTTCTGTGTCTGTCACCTGTGCCAGTTCTTCCTGCCTTGCCTTCTTCTCCTGCTCCGCAGTTACAAGCTTTACGGTAATCACCGGGAATGCAATCACAAATGTCAGCAGTAAAAGTATAGTAAATTTATATTTTTTCATCGTATTTCCTCACTAGAATCTGAAGTATAAGAATGGATCATCCATTCCAAGATACATACAATATACGCTCGCCCAGAATAATGCCAGCAGCAGTAAGATCACCCAGAGGCGGTTCTTATTCTTCTTAAGGAGCTTCTCCTGAACGCCTGTTGCAAACAGGATACCAAGCACCAGATAAATGCCATAGGTCTTACCATATTTCAGATAATCTCCCTGAAACAATACCGTTCCGGTACTGCCAAAGAATGGGAATAATTTCTGTAAATAAATGCCAAGCTGGCTTAAATCCGTAATCACAAAGACCAGCCAGGAAAGCGGTATCCAGAGTATCATATAAATATGACCAAGCGCCTTATGCCGCTCCAGCACTTTTCCAAGTCCGGCTTTTTCCACGAATAATAAGACAAAAAGCAAAAGTCCCCACAGTACAAAGTTCCAGCTTGCGCCATGCCAGAGCCCTGTCAGAAGCCATACCACAAACATATTGCGGACGGTCTTTGCAAAACCACCGCGGTTGCCGCCCAGCGGAATGTATACATATTCCCGGAACCAGCCACCCAGTGTCATATGCCAGCGGCGCCAGAAATCCGTCATGGACACTGCCATATATGGATTGTTAAAGTTCTGTGGGAAGTCAAAGCCCATCATCCGCCCCAGTCCGATTGCCATCAGGGAATACCCATAGAAGTCAAAATATAACTGCAGGCTGTATGCCACAATGCTCATCCATGCCAGCGGTGTGGAAATGCTCTCATAACCGATTGCTGTCACCTCTGTCCAAAGATGTCCCACCCGGTTTGCCAGCAATACTTTATAAGCAAGTCCCAGTGCAAATACCTTAAGTCCGGATTCCACCTTTACCATGGAATGTTTTCTCTTATGAAGCTGTTCCTGAATCAGATGGTAATTGACAATCGGTCCTGCAATTAACTGCGGGAACATGCAAAGATACGTTCCCAGTGAAATCAACGATTTTTCCGCTTTCGTTTCCCTCCGGTACACGTCCACCAGATAGGAAATAATCTGGAACGTATAAAAGCTGATTCCAATCGGCAGAATCAGATTCCATGTTTCCAGCTGTACCTTAACGTGCATTGCACCAAAAAGGGCATTCAGATTCTCTATAAGAAAGCCCAGATATTTAAACAGAATGAGCCATCCTAAATCATAGACGATTCCAACCACAAGCCAGGCTTTCCTCGCCCGCTTCGTCTTCTGTGCTTCAATCAGTTTTCCAGCCACGAAATTGACCACCACAGACATAATCATAAGTAAAAGATAACCCGGATTTCCCCTGACACCATAGTAATAAAAACCAAGGCTGGCAAGGAAAAGCCAGGCATTCTTATAAGAAGCCGGCAGGATATAATAAACCAGAAAAAATACCGGCATAAAATACATGATAAATGCTATGCTGCTAAAAACCATCTTTCGTATCCTCTCTTTACTATCTTAAAATGGTATTATCCATTCATTCTTTACCATTCATTATACTCTTTATAGATTAGACGTTCCAGATTAAAAAAAAGTTTCTTAAATTCCGTATTTCGATAAATTTCTTCTCTGACAGTAAAAAGAAAGTCCTGATGTCACAAATTCTGCCACCGGAACTGCCAGCCAGACTCCCTTTAATCCGATAATTTGCGGCAGAATCAGTAAAGAGGCCAGAATACAGACAAAGGTTCTGCTGAAGGATACCAGTGCAGATGTTTTTCCATCAGAAAGTGCCGTGAACAGCGAAGAGGTAAATACGTTATAGCCGCTGAAAAGATAGTTGATGCCAAACAATGCAAATCCCGTAACTGTCATTGCAAAGGTATGACTGCTTTCTGAGACAAATACTGATGTAATCGGCTTCGCCAAAAGGATGGATGCCACCGCCATAAAACCGGAGGATATTTTTACAAACCGGTTACTGATATGGTAAACGTTACTTAATTTTTCACTGTTCTTTGCTCCGTACTGGAAGCTGATAACCGGTGCCACACCCATGGAAAATCCAAGATACAGCGCATTGAATAAAAACTGTCCGTATAAAATAATGGTAATTGCAGCTACCCCGTCTGCTCCGACCATACGCATCAGAATAATATTAAAAAGGTATGTAATTACTGCATTGGAAAGGTTCGTTACCATCTCGGAAGAACCGTTGGTGCAGGACTGCCACAATGCTTTTCCATCCCAATGGAAGCGGGTAAAATGAAGTCCTTTTCTTTTCACAAGGAAATAGATGACTCCCACTACCGCAGGAATCATCTGTCCGATGCCTGTTGCAATAGCTGCTCCGGCAATGCCAAGCTGCATTGGTCCCATAAAGACATAATCTAAGATTGCATTGGCTACACCTCCGGCAGTAATCAGTCCGAGTCCATATGCAGGTTTTCCTGCAGTTACAAAGAAACACTGAAATAAACTCTGCAAAATACAGCACGGTCCAAAATACATCATATAAATAAGATATGTTTTCCCATTTTCGAATAAAGAGTCGTCTGCTCCTAATGCATATACAATCGGTTTATGAAAAAGTAATACAATAACCAGCAGCACCAGGCTTACAGCAACTCCTGCCACTGCAAGAAAAGTAAAGTTCTCACATGCTCCCTTTTCATCTCCCTCACCCATTTTTCTTGCTACCACTGCACTTCCACCGGTTGCTAACATAACACCGATTGCAATGAGAATACAAATAACCGGCCATACAATATTGACTGCAGAAAGAGCGCTTTCTCCTACCAGTCTTGACACAAAGATTCCATCTATGATTGTATACAATGACATAAATACCATCATAATCATAGATGGCAATGCAAATTTCAATAAGGATAATGTTTTAAAGTTCTGATTTAATGAATTCGACATGATAACCTCCTTGTCTTATGAATCACTATTTGCTATCATAAACTATATGGTAACCATATAGTCAAGGAGATTTTTTTTAATGAGTAGAAATGAATATCTGACCACCGGAGAAGTTGCCCGGATGATGGGCACTACAAAAAATACACTGTTTCACTACGACCAGCTTGGCATTTTTTCACCCGAAGCAAGAGGGGACAATGACTACCGCTACTACACCGTCCGCCAGATGGATGTGTTAGATGCCATTATCACGCTGCGGGAACTTGGCATGCCTCTGCCGGAAATTAAAGAATACATGGAACACCGAAGCCCGGAAAATTATGCCACACTTCTTACGAAAGAAAATGCTGTCATCGAACAGCAGATTCGTGCATTAAAAGAAAAACAGAAGTGGATTCAAAGACAGCAGAAACGAATTAAAACCAGCCTGACTATAAATCCGGATATCATTGAAGAAGTCTCTCTGCCAGGATTTTATATTGCAGCACACCCTATCAGTTCTTCCGATGATAAGACCATCTCCGTAAAAGTCAGTGAGCTTCTGAACTCCTATTATGAAAGCAAGGAAACTACCGGTTTTACAGTGCTTTATATCCAGATGGAGCATGACCTTGCCCGGGGTGCCCATAATCTTTATCACGAGGTATGCCTTGCCATGCAGACCCCTCCCAAGAAAATGCCTTACCGGATTCTTCCGGCTTCTAAATGTCTCGCCGCCTATCACCTGGGAGACTGGGATGATATTTCACTTGCCTATGACAGGCTGCGCAGCTACATGAAGCAGCACCAGATTACTTCATCCGATGGCAGATTCTATGAAGAAGAATTGATTAACGCTACCATGACAGATAAACGAAGTGAATATCTTACCCGCATTATCGTCAGAATCTAAAAAGCAGCATTACAGTTTCATTTTCCTCTACATTTGCTTATCTATTTTACAGTGCCCCGAGAATCTCTTTTGCCCGGTCTATCTGCTCCTTTGTAGGCGGGTCTACGCCTTCTAACTGGTATGGAATTCCAAGTTCCTTCCATTTAAAGACGCCTAAGGTATGATATGGCAGCACTTCCACCCGCTCTACTGTCTTAAGGGTATCAAGAAAACTTCTTAAGCGGTAAAGCTCGTCCTCTTCTGTTGTAATACCCGGCACCAGCACATGGCGGATCCACATTGCTTTGCCATGGTCTGATAAATAAGCTGCCATTTCCAAAATATTCTGATTCGTCTGTCCGGTGAGTTTCCGGTGTGCCGCATCATCTATATGCTTAATGTCTAACATAAAGAGGTCTGTATATTTCATCAGCTCATCAAATTTACTTTTAAATGGTTCTTCCAAGGAAAATGGATTGCCGGAGGTATCGAGACAGGTATTTACCCCTTTTTCTTTTGCCAGCCGGAACAGTTCTGTTACGAAATCTATCTGTAAAAGAGCCTCTCCACCGCTTACGGTGATTCCGCCCTTTTCTTTCCAATATGTTTTATAGCGAAGTGCCTTTTTTAACACTTCTTCCGGTGTCATCAGCTCTCCGCCATCTTTCGCCCAGGTATCCGGGTTATGGCAGTACTGACATCTCATATTACAGCCTTTTAAAAATACAATATATCTTACACCCGGCCCGTCTGCCGAGCCAAAGCTTTCTACGGAATGGATGCGTCCTTTTATTTCACTCATATTGCCTCCTATACACCAAAATACTTACGGATGTTTAACAACCTATGATAAAAATGTGCAGGCTTTTTTTCATTAAGCCTGCACATTCTGCTTTACCTGAATCGCGGAAAAATCGTATGCTCCCCGCAGTTCGGTTACTGTCTTAAATTACATACGCTCATGACAGGTACGGGCAATAACATCAAGCTGCTGCTCTTTTGTCAGGTCGATGAACTTAACTGCATAGCCGGATACACGGATTGTGAAGTTTGCATACTCTTCTTTCTCCGGATGCTCCATTGCATCAATAAGCTTTTCTTTGCCAAATACATTAACATTCAGATGATGTGCACCCTGATCAAAGTATCCGTCCATTACATTTACAAGGTTATCGATTCTTTCCTGCTCGTTGTTTCCAAGTGCGCCAGGATTGATGGTCTGTGTATTGGAAATACCATCTAATGCCCACTCATATGGAAGCTTGGTCAGAGAGTTTAAGGAAGCTAAAAGTCCGTTCTGCTCTGCACCGTAAGATGGGTTAGCTCCCGGTGAAAGTGGTTCGCCGGCTTTACGTCCATCCGGCATAGCTCCGGTTGCTTTACCATATACTACGTTAGAAGTAATGGTAAGGATAGAAGTTGTAGGCTCAGAATCACGATAAGTATGATGTTTCTTTAATTTATCCATGAAAGTCTTAAGCAGCCATACTCCGATTTCATCTGCACGGTCATCATCATTTCCGTACTTCGGGAAGTCTCCTTCGATTTCGAAGTCTTTTGCAAGTCCGTTCTCATCACGTACAACTTTTACTTTTGCATATTTGATTGCAGAAAGAGAATCGATAACATGTGAAAATCCTGCAATACCGGTTGCAAAGGTTCTCTTTAAGTCGGTATCCATCAGAGAAAGCTCTGCTGCTTCATAGTAATATTTATCATGCATATACTGAATCAGGTTCAGTGTATTTACATAGATGTCTACTAACCAGTCCATCATCTTGTCATATTTTGCCATTACTTCATCATAGTCAAGATATTCAGCTGTAATCGGTGCGTAGTTTGGTCCTACCTGCTCGCCTGATTTTTCATCAACACCACCGTTGATTGCGTAAAGCAGACATTTTGCAAGGTTTGCACGAGCGCCGAAGAACTGCATCTCTTTACCTGTCTGTGTAGCAGATACACAGCAGCAGATTGCGTAATCATCGCCCCATACCGGTTTCATTGCATCATCGTTCTCATACTGGATTGAGCTTGTTTCAATCGAGATACGTGCTGCATAATCACGGAAGGTCTGTGGCAGTCTGGATGAATAGAATACAGTAAGATTTGGTTCCGGTGCCGGTCCCATATTCTCTAAAGTATGAAGGAAACGGAAGTCTGTCCTGGTTACCATGGAACGTCCGTCTACACCTGTTCCTGCTACATCAAGGGTTGCCCATACAGGGTCACCGGAGAATAACTGGTTATAAGAAGGAATACGTGCGAATTTAACCATACGAAGTTTCATTGTGAAATGGTCAATCAGCTCCTGAGCCTGCTGCTCGGTAAGAATTCCCTTATCCATATCTCTCTTAATATAAATATCAAGGAAAGTAGAAACACGTCCTACTGACATTGCTGCACCGTTCTGTGTCTTGATTGCTGCAAGGTATCCGAAGTATAACCACTGAACAGCCTCTTTTGCATTGGTTGCAGGTCTTGAAATATCATATCCGTAAATCTCAGCCAGTTTCTTCATGTCTTCCAGACATTTAATCTGCTCTGCAATTTCTTCTCTTAAACGGATGACATCATCTGTCATCTGTCCGCATCCGCAGTTGGCTTTGTCTTTCTTCTTCTCAGCGATTAAGTAATCCAGTCCGTATAATGCTACACGGCGGTAATCACCTACAATACGTCCACGACCGTAGGTATCCGGAAGACCTGTTAAAATCTTAGCATGACGAACCTTCATCATTTCCGGTGTATAAGCATCAAATACTGCTGTATTGTGTGTCTTATGATACTTGGTGAAAATTTCTTTTAATTTATCATTTACTTCATAACCGTAGGTCTCACATGCCTGAACAGCCATCTTGATTCCACCATATGGCATGAAAGCTCTCTTTAATGGTTTGTCAGTCTGAAGACCAACTACCTGCTCTAAATCTTTTAAGCTTTCATCAATATATCCCGGACCATAAGCTGTAATTCCGGTTACAACCTCTGTCTCCATATCAAGAACGCCGCCCTTGGCACGCTCTTCTTTCTGTAATTTCTGAAGTGCCCCCCATAGCTTGTTGGTTGCATCTGTCGGCTCAGCTAAAAAGCTCTCATCTCCATCATATGGAGTGTAGTTGTCCTGAATAAACTGACGAACATTGATTTCTTCTTTCCAGAGACGTCCTTCGAATCCATCCCACTCTTTCATTTCAATCATTACGATATCCTCCTAAAAAATGTATTCAGTATGAACACTGAATGGTTACTAAATTTACTGTCAACAGACTTTTTATTCATCGGCTTGAATTAGTCTTGTTTAACTGTAGTTAGTATATACTGACCGTTATTTTTTTGTCAATATCTTTTGATGTTCAAAATAACATACACAAAAGAAAACGAGCCAGTCCTCCAGGTTCATCGCCCAGACGGTCGGCTCGTTTTCGTTATACTTCATGTGGTTTTTCCACTTATCCGTCAGTCATATAACGATTTTATCATAGACTATTTCTTTTCTGATTGCAATAGCTTATGAAAACTTTTTATCAACTATTTTTTCCGTTTTATCTGTTCTTTCGCTACAATACTTTGGAAAGGAAGTCGCATAGACGCGGATTCTGTGGATTGGCGAAGAATTCTGCCGGTGTATTCTCTTCCTGAATCTGTCCTTCATTGATAAACATGACACGGCTTGCCACTTCTCTTGCAAATCCCATTTCGTGCGTTACCACTACCATAGTCATTCCGTCCTGTGCCAGTTCTTTCATAATTTCAAGAACTTCTCCTACCATTTCCGGATCCAGTGCGGAAGTCGGCTCGTCAAATAACATGACATCCGGATTCATTGCCAGTGCTCTTGCAATTGCAATACGCTGTTTCTGTCCACCGGAAAGCATTGCCGGATAGGTATCTGCTTTATCAGACAGTCCGACTCTCATCAAAAGCTCGTCCGCACGCTTAGATGCCTCTTCCTTATTCATAAGTCCGGTCTGAACCGGTGCCAGCATGATATTTCCTTTTACGGTATAATTCGGGAACAGATTGAACTGCTGGAATACCATTCCAATCTTCTGACGCATCTTGTTGATGTCTACGGATTTATCCGTGATATCTGTTCCTTCAAAAGTAATCACACCGGAAGTCGGCTCCTCTAAAAGATTTAAGGAACGTAAGAATGTGGATTTACCACAACCGGATGGTCCGATGATGGCTACTACCTCTCCCTGGGCGATTTCTGTGGAGATACCATTTAATACATTTACATTTCCAAAGGATTTACACAAATCCTTTACTTCAATCAATACCTTCTTATCGCTCATTTGTTCTCAACCTCGTTTCCAGTTTATGTACACCAGCCGTTAAAATCATAACGATTATCAGGTAGATAATTGCAACCCCGAACAATGGTAAGAATGGGTCATAAGTCTGGCTACGGATGATATCGCCACCCTTTGTCAAATCCGGGATTGCAATATATCCACTGATGGAAGTCTCTTTCAGTAAGGTAATAAACTCATTTGCCAGAGCCGGAAGTACATTCTTAAATGCCTGTGGCAGTATAATCAGACGCATGGTCTGCGAATAATTCAATCCGAGGCTTCGTCCAGCTTCAAACTGTCCTTCGTCTACAGACATGATTCCGGAACGTACAATCTCTGCTACATAGGCAGCCGAATTCAAACCAAAAGCGATTACAGCCACTGCAATCTTATTATCGAGTGCAACCAGAATAATATAGTACATAATCAAAAGCTGTACCATCGTAGGGGTTCCACGCCATATGGTAAGATACACTTTACATATAAAATTCAAAACATTTAATCCACCATGTTTATCATGGGTGGAACGGATAATTGCGACTAAAAATCCAACCACAATACCCAGAAGTACTGCAAGCACTGCAATAAGCAGTGTATTGCCAAGGCCACGTAACAGATAAAGATATCTGTCTTTCTCTATAAAATCCTGTTGAAAGCTGCTTAAAAAATCGCTCAAGGTCTTTCCTCCTATACCGATTATTTATTTCTTACTACAATAACCTGGCTTGCTGTTGCATAAGTATCTGTAAAATCAATGTTCTTAAGACGGTCTTCTTTTACAGTCATTCCTGCTGCACCAAAATCTGCTTTACCGGAAGATACTGCTGCGATGATTGCATCAAATTCCATATCTTCAATCTCTAAATCATAACCAAGCTTGTCACAGATTGCTTTTGCGATATCTGCATCGATACCAACTACGTTGTCACCATCATAATATTCGTATGGCTCAAACTGCGCATTGGTTGCCATGGTAAGTTTTCCGTTTGGATATTCTGTTCCCTCCGGAGTCTCATATGGATGCTCTCCTGCTTCATCACCAATATAGTTGCTGATGATAGTATCGATTGTTCCGTCGGCTTTTAACTCTTCGATTGCTTTGTTGAATTCATCTGTTAAATCTGTGTTATCTTTTGCGATACAGATTGCATATTCCTCTGCGTCAAAGGTATCATCTAAAATTTTCAAGTCATCATTCTTCTCAACAAATGCCTCTGCAGGCTGCTTGTCGATGATTACACAATCAATTTTACCGGTCTTTAATGCCTGAATTGCATCAGAACCTTTGTTGTAACGCTCTACGGTGCTTCCTTCGTCCTCATATGCTGTTGCATCGGCATCTCCGGTTGTTCCAAGCTGAACACCGATTTTCTTTCCCGGAAGGTCATCCTTGGAATTTACTGTGTTTGCAGCTACAGATGAGCCACATCCTACCATTGCTACTGTCATTGCTGCAGTTAATAAAAGTGCTGCAAATTTCTTCATGTTCTTCATATTTATTCCTCCTCTGATTATAATTATGTGAATTTATATTTCATACAACATCATAAAATATATCAACATAACGCCTAGTATAGCATGATTCCGCCTATTTCACAAGTACCCGGAGAGTATTTGTCTACATTTAAAAAAACATTTTTCCATGTATTTTTAAACAGGCGGTACCTCAGTAATTTGCATATTCGATTCATAATTGTTATAATGTGCCAAGAAAAGTGATGATACTTGAGGAGGTTTTTTCATGAGGCGATTTGGCAGAATTATGTTCTGTTTTCTTCCGGCTCTGCTGGCATTTGGCCTGCAGCAGCTTATCTCCATTCCAGCAGTAGGGCTTGCTCTGCTGGGTGGTTTTTATACCAAAGGGGCAACTTCTATCGATGACTGTATGGATGCATTTTTAAATATTATTTCCACCGCCAATTTTAATGCCGGTGTCAGTGCAGCCTACGGTACTGTTGCCCTTGTGGTATTTGCCTACTGGTATTATAAAAAGTTCCGGCAGACAGAACCGGAAAATGTACGGAAACCATTTAATATTCCGGTTATCTTCGGCATTCTTATTACTGCAGTAGGATTACAGTATATTACCAATTACATTGTATCTTTTACTGCAGCCATTAACCCGCACTGGCTGGAATATTACAGTAACCTGGTAGAATCGGTGGGACTGGATGAGCCTTCCCTGATTCTGGTTCTCTATTCCGTTCTGATTGGACCTGTCTGTGAAGAACTGATTTTCCGTGGACTGACTTTGAAATATGCAAAAAGAGCAATGCCTTTCTGGGTTGCTAACTTCTTGCAGGCACTGCTCTTTGGTGTGTTCCATATGAATATGATTCAGGGTGTTTATGCTTTTGTGGTAGGAATTGTTCTTGGATTTATCTGCGAGAAAAGCCGCAGCATTTATCCTTCCATGCTTTTCCATATCCTCTTTAACATCTGGGGAACCTTCTCTCCGGACTGGTTTATGTATAAAGCAGATACCATTCCGTTCTTCTTCCTGTGGTTCTTTGTTGGTGCCGGACTACTGGTTGCAGGACTGCTCCTCTTTTTCTTTGGAGTAACTAAAAAATATCCCAAAATTGAAAATTCTTATTATTCTTAATATCCTTTTGCAATTTTCTTTCCCTGCAAAAGGCTCTGGTTTTGATTTACAAAGGAGCGTGTCCGCTCTTTTAATAATAATTTTCGTCCTTCCGGGGTTCTTGTATATACCACATGGTATGGTCCAAGAGCCCTTTTCATATGCTTTTCAAAAATCAGGGCACGCTCCTTTTGTCTTCCGAATATTTCCGGGACACTGTAACACTCTCTTGATGTGCCAAAGATTTTTTCCCGGATAAGAAGATACCTTGGGTTATCAATAACACCCCACAATTCTTCCATGCAGGCAGAATAGGTTGTCTTATCTCTGGTGGTTCCACCTTTAAGCCAGGTACCTACCACAAATCCATTAAAGGATTCTACTTCTGTCCTGCAATGGGCACCATCCTCTAATTCCCCGCATTCCCTCAATGCATCTAGCATTGCTTCGCTAAGCTGTTTCATCCGTCTTGCCGGGGTGCTGAATTTAAACAGACGTATCCCCTGATAGACAATTCCGGCAAATGCGGCTAACAGCGCAATTCCAAGTAACAGGAAAGCCGGATGATTACCAAGCTTCTGTGCCATCATTCTTCCACTCATTAAGAGTATTGCAAGTATCACCTGTATGATTTCTATACAGACCGCATTAATAAAGATATATCCGGTTTCTATTTCTTTTGCTGCAATTTCATCTATCTGTTCTATTTCCATCTGATTTCGCACTTCCTGTAAGGACTGGTTCCATCGCTGCCTCAATGCATTTCTGTCCTTTGCACGCTCAAGCATCATGCGGTTTGCTTTATCTACCTCATATTTTGATGTTATCTTTGGAATGTCCAGCCGACCGATTCCGCTTTCGATTACATCTTCCCTGCAGGATACTCCTAAAAATGATTCAAACCGGCGTTCCAGCATTTCATAATCGCCCTCTGCATCGGTATTACTCTGCTGTCCCCGCTCTTTTGGAAAAATGCAGGCAAGATGCCAGATGTTTCCGGTCTTATCCGGCTGCTCTCTGTCGGTACGGATTGCTCTTCCACGCATCTGGTTACTCAGCATAAAAGACCCTACATAGGTTGCCAGTATCAGGGAATTGATGCACGGTGCATCCCAGCCTTCTCCCAGCAATGACTTGGTTCCAATCAATGTATGAATCTCTCCCTGACGGAATAACTCCGTCACAACAGCTACGGTGTGGGTGCTCTTTCCCTTTATCATAAGCTGTCCGTATCCGGTATCTCCCAGTGGATTCAACGTTCCGCTGCAGCCATACTGTGCCAGTAATTCCGGCAATTTTGCTTCGACTTCCATTGGAACGATTATCACTGTTCCACTCAGCACACCAAGACGGATTCCAGCCATGTTCTGCCGCCTTAAATATTCAAAAATCGGCACTGCACCAAGCTCTGTAACCAGTGTATCTTTACTTCCAATCTCCGGCAATTTGTCTTTCTTAATATAATCGCAGAGAACCAGAAGGCGTAAATCATTTTCCAGTGCCTCATACTCAGCCTGCACAATGGTATGGATGCTCTCCATCTTTCCCTGGCTTTTCATAAGTACCTTTTTTATGGCTTCATTATCCCGCAGCGCAACCTTGTTCCGGTAGATGGCTCCTGCCTCTTTTAATTCCTGCAGCAGGCTTTCCCGCTCTGCTTCCATCATGGTATAGGACTCTCTGTCCTCATAAAGAACACCCTGCAGTAACACTTCCATCCAGTGTGCATCCATTCCAGGCAGCTTTCCCTTTGTTCCGATGAGCTTCCTTAAATAACCGGAAAATGGAATCCCTTTTGCCTGGCAGTATACCAGCAGCGCTGTAAAATACTCCGGTTTATCTAAGAACCGCTCACTGTATTCTTCCGGATGCATAAGCCCCTGATGGGAAGATACGATTCTTCGCAAAGTCTCATCTGCCATCATTTTCTGCACCTGCATCTGCATCCGCTTCTGATGTTCCCTGACATATGCTTCCTCTTCTCTTGTCGGCCAGTTAAAATAAACATAGTCCTGATGCGGGCAGAGACTTCCTTCTCTTACCAGTTCCGGCGTAAAGATTTCTTCATCAATCGGTCCGCACATATCGATATAACGCTTCCACTGTGCCGGTGTACTGTCATAAGGCGGTGTTGCTGTCAATGCAATGATTTGCACATCCGGCAGCTTATCTAAGAAAGTCTCCAGTGCCTTCCACCACTCACTGCGAAGGTGATGCGCCTCATCCAGACAAATTGTTGTAATACCGGCTTCCTTTACTGCCTTAAAAATATCGAAATCCCGGTAGTCAACCTGTTCCATTGTATCTCCGGATTCTGTATCTACTTCACCTGTCATTTTGCTATATGCAGCATCCACCGCTTCACTGGCTGCTGCATCTTCCTCTGCCGCTTCCCCGCTGTCCTCTTCCAGTGTGCCCTGCTCCCGCTTCATGGCACTGTACAGTGCCTGATAAGTCGTTGCAGTCATCTGCTTCATCTGTTTTAAATCATTGGATAATATTTCCTGCGGATCTGCCTCTTCGGTTAAGAAGCCCTCCTGTATACGCATCAGCCATTGCTGGCGGATGGTAATGCTGGGTGAAAAAATAAGGCAGGGTGCTCCCAGCCTCCGAATCAGTTCTATTCCAAGTGTAGTCTTGCCGGAGCCCGGCGCTGCCACAATATGTATCTTTCCATCCTTCAAATACTGCTGTGCATGTAAGAGTACTCTTTCCTGATAATCTCTCCACTTTCCCCGAAATTGCAGGATTCCCTCATATCCTGTGTTCATAAATTTCCCTCCATCAACATTTTAATAAATGCAGTATCGCGATATATCCACGGTTCCTTCGAAAATGGCTCATTTCCTTTTACAATCTCTTCCGGTGTCATCCATTCCAGATGATAGCCTTTTGCCTTCTCGCTTTCTGTCATATGCGGTTCCGTCATTCTCTCTTCAACCGTGCAGGCAAAGAAATAGGTGTGACAGTGATATATTTTATCTGTTTCAAATAAATCACGGCGTTTTTCTTCTATCTCGCCCAACAGCTGCATACTTCCCGGGCATAATATCAATCCGCCCTCTTCTAATACTTCTCTGGAAAGTGCCGTTTCAAAATCTTCCTCACCATCCATGCCGCCGCCTAATATTTTGCAGTCCCCTGCCCTTCCGCGCTGGACTGCAATTTTTCCATTCTTTTCTATGATTGCCCGGACGCACTTTCTTTCAAATACCGGCATGCCATCCTCATAATCTTTTTTATCTAATACCAGAAGTATCTTACTTTCCGTCATTTTCGTTTCCTCGCTCTTGTCAAAGTTACCTAATCTGCCCACTGAAAACTGTTTACCATGGTCTCTGCTGCTTTTATTCCCCCGGTGTCATCCCCACTGTATACGATAAGATGTATCAGACAATATTCATAATCTCCTACAATGTAATACTGCTTCGTAGTGCATCATAAGCTGTGAAAGAATAGTCCTTTGTATTAATTTCTCATCATAATATGTAATGTCGGTTGAAATCGCATTACTAATAGCTAGTATACCATAAACATACTGTTTTGGGGAAGAAATGTCCTATTTCATCCAATAAACAGCTATCTTGTCGCTTTCTACTCTCCAAAGTCATAGTAAGCAGTTGGTTTATCACCAAAGATACCTCCTCTTACTGCCAGCACAAAGTTTCGCTTAGCAAGCACTTGATGTGTTTCTTCTACGTATGCATATTGTCAAGTGTATGTGTCATATTTTATATTCAAAATAAAAAAGGCTGCTACTCTCTAAAAAATAACAGCCTTTCTTACTATATCAGCCTTTTGGAATTTGACCATCGACATACAGAATGTGATTAACTAACCACTCTGTGAGATATTTTAAAATTCCCATAATCTGTTCATCTTGATCTTCTACCTCATCATTGTGATGTTCCATAAATTCATCAAGTTTATGTATAAATTCCTGATGTTGAACTTTCTGTGTAAATATCTTCTTATAATTAATAGATTCCACCAAAACATTTCCTAATTTTCCTGGAAATATCAGAATCAACAAAACCTTTCTGCGCCATGTCATCGAGCATCTCACA